>Ga0310786_10003214_pt1 | contig 23991 bp, 15 predicted proteins | sample AusTroGonzalo_MG_FD_203881 | JGI IMG/M metagenome (GOLD analysis project Ga0310786, IMG submission 203881) | Bovine rumen microbial communities from tropical cattle in Woodstock, Queensland, Australia - Gonzalo_03 (v2) (version 2) | ecosystem: Host-associated > Mammals > Digestive system >...
CTCTTTTTTTTTATCAGCATAAAACTCATTGGCAAAAGCAACTGTGTTTAGCATGAACACGGGATTGTTAAGTATCCTGTCGTAGTCCCAAGCAGGACCCGCATAGAACTTCGGGTCGATGGAGTCAGAGTCTTTATACATCATAAAACTTGCATAGCCGCCATCCACATTCCACAGCAACTCATTGAGCAAGTAATAGCGGGCAAATGATTCCGAATCAATATATTCGGAATAGTGTCTTCCTGTTTCAGGATGGATTCCATTAGGGGCTAGGATGGAACCTTCCATCTCGTTGTAGCGTTCGGCGATATAGTCCACCTCTCGAGGCGAAGCATATTTCGGCGAACGAATCCGGATGTTATCCCCAGCATCCGAAACGAAGCCACTAACACTTTTGTTATAGGCTTGGGGAGGACCGGTGATGTCAAGCAAATAACCACCCGTGATGTCTCCAGGATCGTTTTCGAGCAAAACACCTTTGCGCTGGACCACCTGTTTTTTCCGCCCTGAGCCATACCATTCGTATTCTTCAATCGGTTTCGGGTTGGCCCATTTGTTACGTTTGTCGAGATTGGAGATGTTGAGTGCATTTTTGCCCACATCCACTTTGTTTGTCATCTGGTACAGGCCCCAATACATGTTGTTGACATAAAGGGTCAGATAAACATAACGTGGGGCCGGGATTCCCATGGCATAAGCCAAATCCAAACCGATGGCGTTGCGTATGTGACTCTCGTCGCCATAATTAGCCAACAGGACAAAAGATTTGCTTCCATCGAGACCATGCAAAAATTGTTTTTCAGGAAATTTTATTGCAAACGGTTTCTTTTTCTCTTTAAAAGTTTTATTGCCTCTGGTCTTGAAATGGGTGAGATTTCCATAAAACAGAGTGTCGCCTTGTGCATCGACAAGCAAAGCACAAGGTGAAACCTTGTTGTCCATGTCATTCATTATAGAGTCAATTTGCAAGGGAGTCATGGTGAGATGCAGCGAAGGCAAACTAGAAAACCTCTGTTGCTCGGTTTTATGGCGGCAACCAGTGCTTGCAAATGCAACAATGCCCAAAAGAAAGAAAAGTGTCCGTTTTAGCATGGTGTTCAAATAAGCCCGCCAGAGAAATCTGACGGGCTATTCCTTAGACTTAAAGTTGAATCATTCAAACGAAGCAATAGCCTTCTTAATGATTTCGATGGCTTCGCGGAGTTCGGCCTCAGTGATGACCAAGGGCGGAGCGAAGCGGATGATGTGCTGGTGGGTGGGCTTGGCCAGCAAGCCGAGGTCGCGCATCTTGAGGCACACATCCCAGGCTTCTTTTCCGTCTTTAGGTTTGATAATCACGGCGTTGAGCAAGCCTTTACCACGGACTTTCTCAATCATCGGGCTCTTGATCTTGCCGATTTCCTCGCGGAAAATCTTACCCAAACGCTCGGCGTTCTCCATCAAGTGCTCTTCCTTGATGACCTCAAGGGCAGCGATGGAAACCTTCGCAGCGATGGGGTTGCCACCAAAGGTGGAGCCGTGCTCACCGGGTTTGATGTTCAGCATGATGTCGTCGTCGGCCAACACGCAAGAAACCGGCACCACACCGCCACCGAGGGCCTTGCCCAAGATGAGGATGTCGGGGCGCACGCCTTCGTGGTCGCAAGCCAGCATCTTGCCCGTGCGGGCGATACCGCATTGCACCTCGTCGGCCATGAACAGCACATTGTGCTTCTTGCAAATGTCGTAGCACTTCTTCAGATAGCCTTCGTCCGGCACATACACGCCTGCTTCACCTTGGATGGGTTCCAGCAGGAAACCAGCGATTTCCTCGCCTTCCTTCTCCAACACTTTTTCCAAAGCATCGGGGTCGTTGTAAGGAATGCGGATGAAGCCGGGAGTCATGGGGCCGTAGTTGGCATACGACTCGGGGTCGTTACTCATCGTGATAATGGTGATGGTGCGGCCATGGAAGTTGCCTTCGCAGCACACAATCTTCACTTTGTCGTTCGGAATGCCTTTTTTGACGACACCCCAACGACGGGCGAGTTTCAGGCCCGTTTCGTCGGCTTCAGCGCCCGAGTTCATGGGCAACACCTTGTCGTAACCGAAATATTCGGTCACATATTTTTCCCACACGCCGAGCGCATCGTTATAGAAAGCACGGCTGCTGAGGGTGAGGCGTTCAGCCTGATCGGTCAAAGCCTTCAGGATTTTCGGATGGCAATGACCTTGATTGACAGCGGAATAGGCTGAAAGGAAGTCGAAATACTCCTTGCCTTCCACGTCCCACACCTTGGCGCCCTTACCTTTGGCGAGGACGACCGGCAGCGGGTGATAGTTGTGGGCCCCGTACTTGGCTTCGAGGTCCATGGCTTGTTGCGATGATGTGATTTTTTCGATCATGATGTGTTATTTAAGGATTTGAATTAAGATTGATATTCAAGATTAAAACAGACTGCAAAAGTAAGGTTTTATTTCATTGGGTTGAATTTTTCTGAACAATTTTCCGCGCCAACAGCAAAACCAATGTCGCGATGACCAGCGCAAGCAGCCCAAAAAAGGCCAAACGGTAACGGCTGCGTTGGGTTTTTAGGGCTTCCAATTCGTTGTTCTGGGCTTCGTATCGCTGAAGAAGGTCTTCGGCCTCATATCTCAATGTGCGGTTTTGCTCATACACATCCGAATTTTCCCGAATCAGGGCGGCATTGTCTTCCTCGAAGACCTCCATCGTGGCATACAAGTCGTCAAAACGGCCCAATCGGGCATAATCCATGGCCAAATGCTTGCTTATTGAGGGGCGCATCATGGCAATACCAGACATCTTTTCCTGTTCGACATAACGCTCATAATAGTGAAGCGACTTCGCCGCCTGACCCATTCGCGAATACAATTCGACCAAACCGAAACATGCCTCCATCTCGCCGTAATAGAAATTCCTTTCCTTGGACAAATTCATGGCTTCTAGGTACTTATCGATTGCTGCAGCATAATCTCCACGACGGGCCAGGACATTTCCGATGCCAACCAAAGCAGATGATTTTTCGTTGTTGACCAGCACATAGGCTTCACGACTCAGCATGGGCCTCTCCGAATAGTCGATGGCCTGTTGAAAATAATACAAGGCCGAATCGTAATCGACGACGCTGTTCTCATAGATGGTGCCTAAATTCTTGAGTGCGAGGAACAAACGATAATTGTCCTCCATTTCCTCGAACTTGGGAATGAGCCTCCAATACATGCGCCTTGCCTCGTCAGTCCGGCCCTTTTCGAGGAGAACCGTGGCCAAATAAGACTCCTCACGAAGTGCCCAAACCTCATCTTTGACCATTCGGAACTGCCTGATAGACATCCTATAATAATCGATGGCGGCCTCGAAATCATTGCGCCTGTAGGCAATCAGGCCCATGTTGGCATTCACATAGGCACACGCGGAGGTGTCGTTATTCTGACGCGCCAAGTCTAAGGCGCGTTCAAACACCACAAACGCCGTATCGACGCTTCCCAAATTCATCTCATAAAATGCCATGTTCCACAACGATTCAAAAGCATTCTTCGTGTCGCCTAACGCGGTGAATTGGTCGTAAGCCTCTTTTAAGTATTGCTTCGCCAAATCCAAGTCGGTGTGATAGATGTATTGGATGCCCAGCACATAGTTGGATTTCGCCTCCAAATCCGCAAGACCTTGATTTTGTGCCTCTTTGAGAGCCTTTTCGCCCCAATCAATACAATCATCGAAAGAAATGTCGTAAAATTCCCAAGTCAGTTCTATCATGGTCAGCACTTTCTCTCGGCCTTCTTGGGTAGGCAAGATATTTTCGAGGCTGTCCACGATGCGGGTGTCCATTTGAGCAAATGCAGCCGTGACGAAAAACAGGGAAAGCAATATGGCAAGGGCTCTGCGCATCAATTATCCCAAGAACATGTTGTAGCGTTGCTCGTCGAAGATAGTGGTGCTTTCGCCGTGGCCGGAAAAGACTTCCGTGTCGTCGGGCAAGCGGAAAAGCCGCTCTTTTATGCTCTCAATGAGTTGCCTGAAGTCGCCGCCCGCGAGGTCGGTGCGCCCGATGCTGCGACAGAAAAGCGCGTCGCCAGTGAACACCCAGCCCTCGATTTCAGCATAAAGACTCACGCTGCCTCGGGCATGACCAGGCGTGCAAATCACCTCCAAAGTGCTCTCCCCTACTTTGATGATTTCGCCGTCTTTTAGGTCAATGTCGGGCAAAGGAAACTCGCCATCAGGAGAGAGGCCGAGCCACGCGCCGTGACGTTTGGCTTGAATGAAGTCAGGCTTTGTGTCGGGATGCGCCGCCACTGGGATGCCATAGCGTTTTTTCAAGGCCTCGTTGCCGATGATATGATCCACGTGGCCGTGCGTGTTTATAGCCATCAGCGGCTTCAGTTGGTGGCTGTCGATGAAACCGAACAGGCGGTCTTCCTCTCCTTTGTTGGAGCAGCCCGGGTCGATGATGACACATTCCTTGGTGTCGTCGTAAAGGATGTAAGTGTTTTCCGAAAAAGGGTTGAAGATTAAAGATTCTAATTTGAGCATGGCTTGAGAATTTTGGGCAAAGATAGCGATTATTATTACACGGCAACAAGTTGTTCTCCCAAAACATGCAAAGCCTCTCGGATTTGCAACATTCGTTGCGGGCTTGGTTTCTTGATGCCATAAATGTATTTCGACAATAGACTTTTATTGATGCCCATGCTACGTGCTACTTCGGAAACGTTCAGTTGTGGAAACTGTCTGAAAATGCAGGCTACTTCATTGGTTTCATTCGGCTCTTCGGTATTGTAAAAACTCGAAATATGAATATCTTCGTCAAGACTATCCCAACGCAAAGCCCTCCCATGAAGTACAATAGAAAAACTATTGCGTTCTTCCTCCGAAGCCTCTTTCAACAAAGGAAAAGCCTCCAACGGGCGACTGTATTCCTTGCCTTCATCAGTGAGCATAAAGATACGGCCGTCCTTAAACCATACATTTTTTATCGTCTCGTTTTCCATCATTTTCAATCATGATATTGGTTCCATGCCTCAATAATCTCCTCTTTGTACATTTTTGCGAGTTTCAATGCCCGCTTCACGTCCTGAGCCTTCAATCCGTGGTTGTAAACCAATTCGATTTCAGGTACAATAGCAATCTTTGCCTCGTCATCCCCCCTGACCACATGAACATGAATGGGGTCATGGTCTTCCGAGAAAAAGAAAAAACGAAGTCCAAATATCTCAAATACAGTTGGCATACATATCAAGTTATTGACCATGCAAAAATAGGGACAATTTTTTATCCCCGCAAGTACAATTATTACCATTCACTCAGAATTTCCCCATCAACTGCAAAATTTTGCCTATCTTTGTCCGCCAAATTGGATTTTGATGCTGTCGAAAAGAAAATACGCGATTCTTATCATCCTATTGTTTGCCTTAACTACGTTGGTCAAGGCCCAGTTCTACAACGGCATGAACATGCCTTTCGGGAAGAACCGTGTGCAGTGGACTGACTTCCATTGGTCGTACTACATGAACGACAATTTCGATGTGTATTTCTATCAAGGTGGCGACGACTTGGCTCGTTATATGCAGGCATACGCCAAAGACCAGATTCCGCGCCTTGAAACTCGCCTCAACAGCCGATTTGGAAAGAAGATACAGTTCATCGTGTTCAATAGCATGGGCGACTTCAAGCAAAGCAATATCGACCTTGAGGAGGAGGAAAACGGCAACACGGGCGGCATCACCAAAATCATCGGATCGAAGGTGATTCTCTACTTCGACGGCGACTATACCCACTTTGAGGCGCAAATCCGCGAAGGCATCACAAGGCTGCTGTTCAGTCAGGTGATGAACGGCATTTCGGTCGGCTCGCAGATTCGCAATTCGTACCGCTACAACATCCCGCAGTGGTTCCAAGACGGCTTGGTGGCCTTCATCGCGGGCAATTGGGATAGCCACAAAGAAGCCCAACTGCAACGCGGCATCATTTCAGGCAACTACAAAAGAATCAACCATTTGCACGATTCAGATGCGCTGATTGCGGGCTATTCCTTCTGGAATTTCATCGATGAGCAATACGGCAGCAAGGCATTCAACGACATCCTGACTTTGGCCGAAAACACCCAAAACGTCAGGAAAGCCCTGCTTTATGTGACGGGCAAGGAATACAAGAAATTGGTGGAGGAATGGTATGCGTTTTACAAAGCGCGTTACGAGGCCCTTTTGGTGAACCATCCCAACGACTTGATGAAGTTGAAATACAGGAAATACCGCACCTTCACACAACCGAGCATCAGTCCGAACGGGAAAATGATTGCCTACGTCAGCAACGACGAGGGTAAAATCCGCCTTTGGCTTGAAGACCTGCAAAGCGGCAAACGGCAGCAACTTTTCAGCGCCGGCTACCGTTCAGATGAGAACATCGACACCTCGTTTCCGCTTTTGGCTTGGCATCCCAATGGTGAGATTCTGTCGTTCATCTTGGAGGAAAAAGGCAAAATCCAATTGTACAACTTGGACATCAACAGTGGGAAGAAAGCCAACCTTTATTTGTTTGATTTCCAGAAGGTCAGTTCGTTTTCCTATGCCCACAAGAGCCGCAAAATCGTGCTCGCCGCCACCCGCATGGGCAAGCCCGACATTTATGTTTACAACCTGTTCTCCAACACTTTGGAACAAATCACCAACGACTACCACACTGACCTGAACCCAGTTTTCACCTTCGATGACAGGCAAATCGTGTTCAGTTCGAACCGCGACAACGACACGCTGAAAACCGACAAGGAAATCGGCTTCCAAAACAAGCAATTCGACCTTTATGCTTACGATTATTCTAATAAAAGTGCGCTACTCCGCAACCTGACCCAGCAACGCTTCTCGAACAACATCCTGCCCGAACCGCTGAAGGACGGCAGCCTGCTCTACTTGAACGACACGAGCGGCTATTACAACCTCTACCAAATCCGTTTCGACAGTGCCATCAGTCACATCGACACGATTGTGCATTACCGCTATTTCGGTAAGAAAGAGCAACTTACGGACTATTCCGCCAACATCATCGACTATTCCTACCAGCCCCGCGACCACAAAGTGGCCATGCTCATGGCTGACAAAAACGGCGAAAAGTTTTTCATGTCGCCCGTCTTGCGCGGTCGCGAGCAAAGCCTTAGCCAAATGAGTCCCTACGCGCAGAAAAGACTGCTTACTGAATTGATACAGAAAGAGAAAGACACGGTTGTGGAACCCATCTCGAAGCATCGTTTTTCGACCAGTTACCGCTTTACGCGGCGCAAACGGCAAACCTCCGGCCCGTTGGGCAGCGATTCCGTACAAGTGGCGCAAGGCGGCGTTCCCACACCCAAACCGAGGCAAAAAGACACCATCCAGCGACCCAATAACTACTATGTGGAACTCTTCGCCGACCAGTTGATGAGCCAAATCGACTTCAGCAGCATGAACTACAGTTACCAGCCCTTCACTGGCGGCAACGCCCCGATTTACCTCTATTCCGGCTTCAACATCTTCCTCGGAACGACCATGAAAGATCTCATGGAAGACTACAAAATCGATCTCGGAGTGAAACTGAACACCACCCTCGTCAACAATGAATACATGTTGCGTTTCAGCGACTTCAGCAAGCGCGTTGACAAGAGTATCACCCTGCACCGCTATGTCACTGACAATTCGTCGAGTTATTACTATCGCACTTACACCAACGAGGCTTTCTACACGCTGAGTTATCCTTTCAGCGAGATTCTAAGTCTGCGAGGCACAGTCATTTACCGCAACGACCAGCGCGTCAACTTGGCCATCGACGACTATAGTCTGGCCGACAAGGATGTCTTTGAAAATTGGGGCGGGCTGCGCGGCGAACTCGTCTACGACAACTCGAAGAAAATCGGGACGAACCTGCGCGTGGGAGCCAGAGGCAAGATTTTCGCCGAATACTATCAGAAAATCGCGAAAAACACCGCCAATATGGTGGTTGCGGGCTTCGATTATCGCCATTATACCCGCATCAGCCGCAACTTCATTTGGGCCAACCGCATCGCGGGCAGTACCTCGTTTGGGCAACAGAAACTCATTTATTACATGGGCGGTGTCGACAACTGGATTTTCGCCTCGTTTGACCAAGGTACGCCCGTCGACTATGCGCAAAACTATGCCTATCAGACCCTTGCGACCAACATGCGCGGCTTCAAGCAAAACATCCGCAACGGCAACAATTTCGTCGTCCTCAACAGCGAACTGCGCTTCCCCGTGTTCAGTTACTTCATGGACCGACCCATTAACCTGAAATTCATCCGCGACTTCCAAATCGTGGCCTTCGGCGACCTTGGCACCGCTTGGACGGGCTGGAACCCATACAGTCCAAGCAATTCGCTTTTCAACACTTACATCACCGACGGCAACCTCGACATTATGGTCACGGAGATGAAAGAGCCTTTGGTGGGCGGCATCGGCATGGGATTGCGCACCACCATTTTCGGTTACTTTATCAGGGGCGATGTGGCTTGGGGCATCGAAGACGGACAAATCGCGAAGAAACCACGGTTTTATTTGTCGTTCAATTTGGATTTCTGAATGGTTCGGCTGCCGTGATACGACAGTCCAATAAATCATTCGTAAAAACGATTTTCTTTCATGTAAAGGAACGCCCGCTCCGGCACAAAATGCCGCACATCCCGCCCTTCCCTAACGCACTGGCGGATGAAGGTGGACGAAATCTCCAAAATCGGGGTTTTCAGGATGCTGACGGAGGGATAATCCTTCAATTCGCCGCCGTCATAGCCCTCGCGGGGGAAAACGAGGAGTTCGTAATTGTCGAGGATTTTCTGGTATTCGCGCCAGTTCTTGAAATTCTGGAGGCTGTCCATGCCGCAAATAAAAATGAACTGGCAATCAGGATGTTGCTCTGAAAGGGCAGTCAAGGTGTTGATGGTGTAGGAAGGTCGGGGCAGGTGCATCTCTATGTCGCTGACATGGAAACGCGGGTCGTCGGCCACGGCCAATTGCACCATTTTCAGGCGTTCGGCATCGTCCAAAAGTTCCTCTTTTTGTTTCAGCGGGTTTTGCGGCGTTACCACAAACCACAACTCGTCCAAATCGGAAAACTCGACGAGATAATTGGCCAGCATCACATGGCCGTGATGGATGGGATTGAACGAGCCGGAATAGATACCTACTTTTTTCATAATGTTGTTATTAGCATGACTCTTCGGCCCTTCGACAGGCTCAGGGACCGAAAGCCAAGGAACCTTACTTTATCAGGCTTCGAGGAAGGCTTGAACCACTTCGAGGATTTCGCGTTTGGCGGTTTCCAAATCGTCGTTGATGATGGTGCGGTCAAACTTGCCTTGGGCGAACTCCGTTTCCCACTCGGCCTTGGCGATGCGGTTCTCAATCTCCTCCATCGAGTCGGTCTGCCGCTTGATTAATCTTTCGCGCAACACCTCCACCGAAGGTGCCTGAATGAAGACGGAAAGGGCTTGGTCGCCGTAGTGCTTCTTGATGTTCACGCCGCCGCACACATCCACATCGAAGGCCACATGCTTGCCGTCGAATTGCATCTGCTCCACCACGGAGAGCAAGGTGCCGTAGCAACGGCCCGGATAGACCTCCTCCCATTCAAGGAACTCGCCGTTTGCGACGCGCTGCTTGAAGTCGTCCATCGTCAGGAAATAGTATTCGCGACCGTTCACCTCCTCGCCACGGGGCGGGCGCGTGGTGGCCGAAACGGAGAAAGCCATCTCAGGGATGTTGGCCATCACGTGGTTCAACAAAGTGGTCTTGCCCGAACCTGACGGCGCACTGAAAATCAGAAGTTTACCTTTTTTCATAGTTCATGTTTTTTTGTCGGGGCCTTCGACAGGCTCAGGCACCCTAACCCTCTGTAAAAGCAAAGGTCCCTGAGCTAGTCGAAGGGCCGTCACTATAGAATATTACAAACCTGTTCCTTAATCTTCTCCAATTCGTCCTTCATCTGGACGACCAGTTTCTGTATGCTGACCTCATTGGCCTTCGAGCCTAAAGTGTTGATTTCGCGACCCATCTCCTGCGCGATGAAACCGAGTTTCTTGCCCGCTTGGTCGTCGTCGCAACTCTCATTGAAGTAATTGCAATGCTGGCGCAAACGCACTTTCTCCTCAGTAATATCCAGTTTCTCAAGATAATAAATCAATTCCTGCTCGAAGCGGTTCTCATCATATTGGCCTGAAGTGGTCAATTCGGCGAGGTTCTTCGTGATGCGCTGCTTGATGACCTCGTGGCGGCTCTTTTCGTAAGGTTCAACCTGTCCCAACAGATTGAGAATCAACTCTACGCGATGCAACAAGTCCTTTTTCAAAGTCTGTCCTTCTTGAATGCGGAAGCCGTCAACGATGTCGAGTGCTTGGTCGAGGGTTTCCCCCACCTTGGCGATGAAAGCCTCATCATAATTCTCCACCGGAATGTTGAAAATGCCCGGCATCCTGAACAAAACAGTGGCCATGTCGTCAGCAGGCGGAATGCCCAATTGGATGGAAATGGACTCGATTTGCTCCTTGTAAGCCTTCACAATGTCTTGGTCGATGTGGTAGGTTTGAGTCAAATCGGTGTCGGTGATGGTGATAACCGTATCGATTTTGCCGCGCTGCAACTTGGCGCCTATCCTATTGCGAAGGTCCAATTCGGCGGCACGCAACTCATTAGGCAGTTTGACCTGCAAATCCAACTGCTTGCTGTTCAGCGTCTTGACCTCAACGGTGATTTTCTTTGCATTAAAGGTTTGCTCGGCAATGCCGTAGCCTGTCATGGAACGAATCATGAGCGAAGATTTTTATTGTTGCACGAATCCCCAAGGCTTGCCAAAGAGGTCCGTTTGGGTGCGCGAACTGATTCTGACATCCCTCACCAGACTCACGCGCGAGGAGAACACGCCGAAGCCGCCCGTGACATTGGTGTAGTCGGGCACCGTTTGCGAGAATCCCGACTGCGCATTGACTTGGATGTAGTTGTACAACTCGTCGCCGCCGGCGGAAAGGAGAATCTGCATCGGATATCTGCTCTCGTTATCCAAATAGCGGATGTGGCGCACCACATTGGGATGGTTGGGATCCACCACCGTGTCGGCACCAATGGCGATCGTCATTAGGGAGAACAGCGTATTCTCGCCATAGGACATGTAGAAAGTCCCGTCTTCCATGCTCAGTTCGTCAACACTCTTGACACCGAGCGAATACGAAACTTGCTTGTTGACAAACGGTCCGCCATTGATGGATTCCTCATAATAGAAAACGAACTTCATGTCGTAAAACACCGCATTGTCAGCCGCCTTGAACTTGATTTTTCCGGTCCTGTCGCTCTCTTCGGCTGAAAAATTGAGTGCCGTATTGATAATCTTGAAATCCTCGCCGCCCACCAATCCTGTTTCGGCTGTGACGATTTCATCGCCCTTGTGGATAAAAAGTCTGTATTTGTATTTGGTGCCGTTCGCGCCGATTTTGAACGGCTCCGCAGTCCAATACACCTTCTGGTCGGGCGCATAGAAAATGCCTTCCTCCTTGTCGTGGATGGTGAGGGTATCGAGGACGATGGTGTCACCCGTGGGCTGGTAGTTGTTGCCGTAAGTGGTCTTGTACTCCACGATATAGGCCCTGAGTTTGCCCGGATAGTTGCACGAATCGGCAATCATAGCCACCTCGTTGGCATTGATGGGATGGTCGTTGTTGCCCGAGAAGGCGCGGTTGATGCGCACGAAATTGGTGTCTTGCGAGGCATCAAGCAGGCCGTAGATGATGGGAATATCCTTGTAGTCGGCATACAACTCGACTTTGGTGCTGCAAGCATTGAAAAATGCCACGCAAGCCATCAGGGAAAGGGAAAAAAACAGTTTTTTCATCGTTAGAATGTTTGATTTAGAAGAGGCAAAAATAGTGTTTTTTTACAAAATAGCGCTTTACTTTGTCAGAATTGTTATTTTTGTACCCAAATTCAAACAAAAAATCCTATGAAAAAAGTATCCTTACTCGCTTTGTTCTGCCTGCTGGCCGCGATTGGAATGGCCCAAGTGGAATACGTTTACGACTTCAACAGCCTCACTGAAGGCTCGCAAAACCTCAATGGCCAAGACGGTTGGATGACCCATTACCAGACCGCAACTTCCTCGCAAGACTTCGATGTCAGTTATGTGTGCGGCTCCGACATGGCTCCCGATGAGAGCATGGCCATTTGGTACCCTTACGGCGGCTCAGGCGTAGGCCGCACGGCCACGCGCAAGGCCTCCAACAACTTCAATTTCAGTTTCCAACAAGGCGGCATCATGGACCTTGAAATCGACATGAACCGCACTTGGTGGGGCAGTTTCTTCGGCGTGGGCTTCGATGCCGACGGCGACGGCCACATCCTGCCAGGCATGACCGACCCCGACGGCGGCGTGTATCTTTTCATCAAGAGCCAAGGCGACAGCGGCCACGCACGAGTGCACCTGCCCGATGGCACAAGCGTCCCCTTTGACTACGAGGAAGGCGGCTGGACGCGCTACAAAATGTCATTTGACTTCACGGCCTACAATGGTGCAGGTGCCGTGACGGTGTTCGTGAAACCCGGCTGCGAAGGCGACTGGATTCAGATGGCGGGCTGCACCAACGTTTGCATGAACCTCACGCCCGGCAGCGGCGACAAGAACGACTACCAAGTGTGGGACGGCATTTTCTTCCACTCGCAAGGCGGCACAGGTGGTTTCGACAACCTCCTTGTGCGCCAACAGCCCGACGGCAACGCCCAACTCATTGAGATGGCCGACATTCCCAACCAATTGGTTTTCAACGACCCGATTACCCTTGAGGCCACTGCCTCATCGGGTTTGCCCGTCAGTTTTGAGTTGATGGAAGGTCCTGCCACGATTAATGGCAACATTCTGACATTGACGGGCGAAACAGGCATCGTCAAGTTCAAGGCCACGCAAGCCGGCAACGCCAACTGGCTCCCCGCTCCCGATGTAGTGAAATCATTTGAAGTGGTTGACCCCGATGCCTACGAGCCTGAGGTGAAAATCCGCAGGCCATACGAGGGAACAAAAGTGTATATGGATGAAATTCACCCTGTTATGATTGTCGTTTCGGCCTATATCGAGCATCCTGAAGTCATCAAGTTCACCGAAATCAAGGCGAGTGTTGATGGAATGGACATTCCTTTGAAGACCGACTATCCCGACAACCCTGAAAACGGCTATTATTATGGTTTCTTCACCCCCTTGGGCTTCACCAATTATGGCTTGAGCGTCAGCGTGACCCAAAGCGGTGGCAAGGTGACGACACTCAACACCAATTTCGAGGTTACGAATGTGATTGAGAACCATTTGGACGTGGTGACCATGAACGGCGACCTTATTTGTACGCCTTCGATACACAGCGTGAAGGGCGAATACATCATGCCTACGCACGTGGGCGCGTTCAACAATATCATGGCGCATTACGACCACACCTGCGTGAATAACAATTGCGACCCCTACGACCGCGTTGGCGGCGTGAAGGTGCGCAACTATCGCGGCGAGTGGGTGGAACTGTTCCGCTACACCACCCCCTTCGGCGTGCAGTGCGACGACGATTTGGATGTGACCGACTACACCTCTTTATTACAGGGCTTGGTCGAATTTGAATACTACATGGAGAGTTGGGGCGGCAGCGGCTACAACCCCACACTGATTTTCAGTTTCACCAAAGGCACGCCCAACTACCTCTATGCCGATGTGGATGAGATTTGGTTCGACATTTATGCTTTCGGCGACTACGCCAACCAGCAGCCCGTGCCCGTGGTGAACTATGAGTTTAGCGACAAGGCGCAATCCGCCAAACTGAAAATCACGACGACCGGCCACAATTGGAGCAGCGGCACCAACAACTGCTACAACACGGGCAATGCCGCCGAGTTTTATGAGGCCACGCACCACATCCTCGTGAACGGCCAAAACAAGTACGACCAGCACCTGTGGCGCACCTGCAACCCCAATCCGGCAGGCTGCCAACCGCAAAACGGCACTTGGATTTACGACCGCAGCGGATGGTGCCCGGGCAGCATCGGCCTTGTGTGGGACTTCGACCTTTCGGAATACCTCGCCGCCGGACAAGCCGAGTTGTTCTACCAGTTTGACCCGACCTATCTCGACCTCTGCCACCCCAACCACCCCGACTGCATCGACGGCGTGACTTGCACCGAATGTGCCGCCCCCGACAATCCGGTCTTGCGCGTGGCGGGCAAGGTCATCACCTTCAGCAACGACGAGAACCTGTTGGTGAGTGTCCACGAGGCCACGGCTGCGCCAGCCTTCAAGGCGGAGATTTATCCCAATCCCGCCAAGGGGCAGTTCACCCTCCGCACCGACTACGACAAGGGTGCCGTCAGCGTGATGATGCTCAACATGTACGGCCAAATGGTGATGTTCTTCACCGTCGAAGGCCAGCGCACCATCGACGTGAGCCATCTGCCCGCTGGGGTTTATACCTTGCAAATGCTGGGCGGGAGCGTGGTTACTGAGAAAATTGTTATTGAATAAATCAGGAAAAACTCTGTTTTGCACGATAATTAATAAACATCCTTGGTATAGATATGACCAATCTTAATACAATCGTCACCATTATAGGAATTATTGTAGGTGTTCCTACCATTATTGTTTTGTTTAAAGACTATATTTTCCCCAAACGATGGAAAAAGAACTACCTATCTAATCATAACCCAAGCCCCAATTTTGATGAGGAAATGAAGTATCATAAGTTTGGCGGAATTTATGTTCAGCCCTATATTCAAGAAAAGGATGGTGCTCCTGAACTTTTGAGAGACTATTTCTTTAATAAGGTTTTTGTGAAAGAGGGTAGCGTGAAAGATAAGGTGTTTTGCATTCTTGGTGATACAGGTATGGGAAAGACTGCCGCTTTAGTCAATTTGTATGTGGAGTACATCAATAAATACAAGAAAAGCAATCTCCCTTATGATATTTGGCTTTTTTCGTTATGCGATAATGAAGTGTTTGATAAGATTAGAAAAATTGAAAACAAAGGAAAGTGTATCTTGTTGTTGGATGCCGTTGATGAGAATACGGACGCACAGGATGAAAAAGGATACAAAGATTTTATAAGTAAATTGGAACAATCATATCAGGACTTTGCCTTTGTGGTAACTACATGCAGACCGCAGTTTTTCGGTGATGAAACGGAAGAGTTCAATACTACAGGAACAATGAGAAACGGTTTCTATTTGCCATGCAAGCGGTTGCATTTGCTTCCTTTTAATGAAGAGCAAGTTCGTGAGTATTTGTTTAATTTGTATTATGGGAAAGATGAAGCACTGAAACAAAGGGCAGAGAAGATAATAAAACAATGTCCACAGATTTCCTTGCGTCCTTTGGTACTTTCTTTCGTCGATGAACTGGTGAACGATGAAGACAAAGACTATGGAAGCACTCTTGACATTTATGACGCCATCATAATAAAATTGATACAACGGGAGGTAGAAAAAACCGTTCCCGATAGCGATGAAAACACAATGTTGAAATGGCGTAATATGTTATCGGAAGTGGCTGGATACATGTATAAGAATAAGAATAAGAAATTAAGCATTTCTCGGGAAGAGTACGAAAGCATTTTGTCAGAATACAATTTGAAAATGCCACAAGACCCTGTGGACAAAACAGTCTTTAGGAGGCGTTCGTTGCTGACACGCACAACTGTGGGGTATCATTTCTCGCACAAGTCATTTTACGAGTATTTCATGGCCTATCGGTTCTTTGCCTCACCCGATGAGATTAATGGAGTGGTGGGCATGGATTTCGCGATGCAGATTTATGATGAATTATTTGATGCATATAATTTAGGGAATGGTAATGAGCATTTTGGAATCCAATCAGTAAGGGAAAATGATGTATGTGGAGGATTACATAAATTAAGTGTCGAATTGTATCACATAAATAGTTTCCGAATGGCTGAATCTAAAATGATAAGACTTTTGGAATTCTACCGTAATCGTGCTGAATCCAGCCCCGAAGCCTACCAGCCGGATGTGGCGACCACGCTGAACAATCTGGGCATTCTCCATAGCGATACAGGCAAACACGGCGACGCGGAGAAGGAATACGGCGAGGCGTTGGAGATTCGGCGTAAGTTGGCAGAAGCCAGCCCCGAAGCCTACCTGCCGGATGTGGCGATGACGCTGGGCAATTTGGGCAATCTCCATAGCGCTACAGGCAAACACGGAGACGCGGAGAAAGAATACGGCGAAGCGTTGGAGAAATATCGCCAGTTGGCAGAATCCAGCCCCGAAGCCTACCAGCCGGATGTGGCGACGACACTGAACAATCTGGGCAATCTCCATCAAATTACAGGCAAACACGGCGAGGCGGAGAAGGAATACGGCGAGGCGTTGGAGAAATACCGCCAATTGGCAGAATCCAGCCCCGAAGCCTACCTGCCGGATGTGGCGGGGACGCTGAACAACCTGGGCAATCTCCATCAAATTACAGACAAACACGGCGAGGCGGAGAAGGAATACGGCGAGGCGTTGGAGATTCGGCGCCATCTGGCAGAAACCAGCCCCGAAGCCTACCTGCTGTATGTGGCGAGGACGCTGAACAATCTGGGTGTTCTGCATTGGAATACAGGCAAACATGGCGACGCGGAGAAGGAATACGGCGAGGCATTGGAGATTCGGCGTAAGTTGGCAGAAGCCAGCCCCGAAGCCTACCTGCCTGATGTGGCGGCGACACTGAACAATCTGGGTGTTCTGCATTGGAATACAGGCAAACATGGCGACGCGGAGAAGGAATACGGCGAGGCATTGGAGATTCGGCGTAAGTTGGCAGAAGCCAGCCCCGAAGCCTACCTGCCCGATGTGGCGGCGACGTTGAACAATCTAGGCATTCTCCATAGAGTCACAGGCAAACACGGCGACGCGGAGAAGGAATACGGCGAGGCGTTGGAGATTCGGCGCCATCTGGCAGAATCCAGCCCCGAAGCCTACCTGCCGGATGTGGCGGGGATGCTGAACAATCTGGGTCTTCTCCATAGCAACACAGGCAAACACGGCGAGGCGGAGAAGGAATACGGCGAGGCGTTGGAGATTCGGCGTCAGTTGGCTGCAGCCAGCCCCGAAGCCTATCTGCCGGATGTGGCTACGACGCTGAACAATCTGGGCATTCTCCATAACGATATAGGCAAACATGGCGACGCGGAGAAGGAATTTGAGGAGGCGTTGGAGAAATACCGCCAGTTGGCGGAAGCCAGCCCCGAAGCCTACCTGCCGTATGTGGCGACGACGCTCTTTAATATCGCGCTTTTATATATGGAATTAGGGAATCAACACGATGCTTTGGAGGCAGCGCAAAAGAGTTTGGAAATCTATCAGAAAATGGAGAAGTTGAGTCCTGCTGCTTTTCACAAAGATGTTGAAAAAGCAGAACTACTATTAGAGCATATCAAGGGCAAATAAAGATTACTATTCAACTGTACCCAAATTGGGTACGATAGAGATAGTTGTACCCAAATTGGGTACGACTGAAAACAAGGGTGGGTAAAGTTTGTACCTATCCTTGTTTCAATAACTTATGATTTGTTACTGGGATACAATTTGTACCCCACTTTATAAATCGTTATTTCAAAAAGCAAAAATACAAGACCCTAAAAAATTGAGATTCCATACATATTTCGTCAAAAAAATTGTGAGATTCCATGCATGATTCACGGAAAAAATTGTGAGATTCCGACAAAAGTAGTATTTTTGCGCTTGAAATAAGGCAAAAATTTTGAGGAAAATGGAACCAAGTTACAGGGTTTTTAAGCGCAAAATCTACAATGAAATGCTCGAATGGAAGCGGAGCCGGGACGGTGCCACGGCTTTGCTTATCAAAGGGGCGCGGCGTGTAGGAAAGTCAACCATAGCGGAGGAATTTGCCCGCAATGAATACGAGAGTTACATTGTGGTTGACTTCGCTGATGCGCCCGCAGCCGTTTGGGAAGCCGTGGACAACATCTCCGACCGCAACAACTTCTTCATGCAACTCCAATTCATCTATGGCGTGACATTGCATGAGCGGCGTTCGGTGATTATCTTCGACGAAATCCAGAAATGCCCCGCAGCAAGACAAGCCATCAAATACTTGGTGAAAGACCACCGTTATGATTTTATTGAAACTGGGTCGCTGCTCTCCATCAAGAAGAACACGAAGGGCATCGTGATTCCGAGCGAAGAGACGCGGTTGACAATGTATCCGATGGACTACGAAGAATTTCGTTGGGCATTGGGCGACTCTACGACTTTGCCTTTGTTGCAAACCGCTTTCACCAACAAGCGCTCCTTGGGAGACGCTTTGACCCGCCAACTCATGCGCGATTTAAGGTTGTATATGCTTGTGGGAGGTATGCCGCAGGCGGTGGAAACCTATCTCAACACCACCAATTTGGCGGCAGTGGACGCAAAGAAACGCGAAATCATCGAACTCTACAACGATGATTTTCAAAAGATTGAGCCGTCTGGGAAAGTTGCACGGCTTTTCAGTGCCATACCTTCACAACTTTCAAAAAACGCTTCACGGTATCAGGTGACAAGCGTTTTGGGACGCAGTGAGGACAAAGACACGATGGATGAGTTGCTGAAAGACTTGGAAGACAGTTTGACCGTCAATTTCGCCCATCATGCGGACGACCCCAACATTGGGATGCCCATGCACACCAACTACAACCAATACAAATTGTTCGTTGGCGACACGGGCTTGTTCATCACTTTGGCCTTTTGGGACAAAACCGTGACCGAGAATGTCATATACCAAAAACTGCTGACCGACAAATTGTCTGCCGACCTTGGCTATGTTTATGAGAACCTTGTGGCGCAGATGCTGACTGCGGCCGGCAATCGCTTGTTCTATCATACATGGCCGACAGAAAGCGGCAAGCACAATTACGAGATTGACTTCATCCTGTCGCGGGGAAGCAAAATTTGTCCTATCGAAGTGAAATCCTCCGGATATAAAACCCACGCCTCCCTTGATGCGTTCAAGGCCAAGTTTTCCTCGCGGATTGGGCAAAACTATCTGGTTTACACAAAAGACTTTCGAAAAGACGGCGACGTCCTTTTGGTACCTGCTTTTATGACCATGATTCTTTAAAACCTTGTTTTTCTTGCACAATCCAACCAAATTCCGTACCTTTGCCCCCAAACAAATTAAATCCTAATTCCTATGAAGAAATTTACCTTACTCCTCTCCTTGATGGCCCAGTCCATCGGCTTGTTTGCCCAGACGACGGCGACTTGCGACTTCAACGACTACACCGAGAACGCGGTGCTCAACGGACAACACGGCTGGGTGGCGCGTGCCCACAGCGCGGGCGGCGGCCAACTGAAGACCGAATACCTCGGTGGCGGCGGTCAGACCACACCCGACGAAACGATGGGCGCCTTTTTCGACAACGCCAACACCAACTTCGGCGAAGTGGCCACCCACAAATCGACGGATGAGTTCCCCTTCGATTTCTCGACGGGCGGCACCATTGAGGTGGAAATCGACATGTTCCGCAACTGGTGGGGCACCTGCTTCGGCATCGGCTACGACGCTGACGGCGACGGCGTGGTGCTGCCCCCGATGAGTTACGAGGCCACCTGCCCCAACCCCAACCTGAACGTGCAGGACGGCGGCATCTATTTCATCACCACGGGCCAAGACCCAAGACCGAGTTTCGTCAACGGCATCGTGCTGCCCGACAACACCATGCCCGTCGATTTCGACTATCAAAACGAATACGGCACTTGGACGCGCTGGAAAATCATGATTGACCTTGAGGCCAACGGCGGCCAAGGCTCCGTGACCCTCTTCGCCGACCACGGCTGCACGGGCGAATTTGAACCCGTCCCCGAAATCCAAGGCATCAACGCGGGCCTTACGCCGGGCAGCGGCGACCGCTTCGACCCCGCCGCATGGGACGGCATGTTCTTCCTCAGCAGTTCGCACGGCGGTTTCGACAACATCGTGGTGCGCCACACGCCCGCTGGATTGGCTTCGCAATTCATCGAGTTTGAGGCTATCCCCGACAAACTCGTTTTTGACGAGCCTTTTGAACTCAACGCCACGGCCACTTCGGGACTGCCGGTCAGTTTCGAGGTTTTGGAAGGTCCCGCCACGCTGAGCGGTAACACCGTGACCTTGAACGGCGTGGAAGGCACCGTGAAAATCCGTGCCACACAAGGCGGCGACGGCACGCAATGGCAAGCCGCACCTGCCGTGAACCGCACTTTTGAGGTGGTCAATCCTGACAACTACACGCCTGAAATCACGATTCGCAGACCTTACGAGGGACTGAACGTCTACATGCCCGAACTGAAGCCTATGATGCTGGTTTTGAGTGCCCATGTTGAGCATGGCAATGTCATCAAGTTTGAGGATGTGTCATGCAGCATCGGCAACCAGACCGTGCAGTTGAAGACCGCCTATCCCAACGACCCCGACAACGGCTATTGGTATGCGATGTGGGAGCCTACCGCTTTCGGCGACTTCAACCTGACCGCCACCATCACCCAATCGGGCGGGAAGACGACCTCGGTGAGCAACCATTTCACCGTGACCAACGACTTCAACAACATTGATGCCGTGGCGATGAACGGCGACCTCATCGTGACAGCCTCGCAGCAAACCGCCCATGGCCAATATGCCCTGCCCTCGCATGTGGGCGCCTTCTCCGTTATTAATGCGCACTACGACCACCAATGCGTCAACAACGACTGCGACCCGTATGACCGCATAGGTTATGTCCGTGTGAAGAATTTCCGTGGCGAATGGGTGGAACTGTTCCGCTATTGTTCGCCCTTCGGCGTGGAGTGCGACGATGATTTGGATGTCACCGACTACACCTCCATCCTGCAAGGTTTGGTGGAATTTGAGGTCTATTACCAGACTTGGGACGGCAGCGGCTATTGCCCCATCCTGACCTTCAACATGCAGAAAGGCACGCCCGATTATCTCTACAGCGATGTGCAGCCCATCTGGTTCGGTCCATACGATTTCGGCGATTATGCCAACCAACAGCCCGTGCCTGAAATGGACTTCGAGTTTGCCGAAAACACCGCCGAAGCCCACCTGAAAATCATCACCACGGGACACAATTGGAGCAGTGCCATCAGCGGCGGCTCGGCCTACAACACGGGCAACGCGGCGGAGTTTTACGAGGCCACGCACCATGTTTATGTGAATGGAAATCTCAAGTTCGACCAGCACCTGTGGCGCACTTGCAGCCCCAACCCCGCAGGTTGCCAGCCCCAAAACGGCACATGGTCCTACAACCGCAGCGGATGGTGCCCTGGCAGCATTGGTATGGTGTGGGACTACGACCTGACGGAATACCTGCCCAACGGTGGCGCACATCTTTTCTATCAGTTCGACCCGACTTATATCGACCAATGCCACCCCAACTACCCCGACTGTGTGGACGGACAAAACTCATGCCCCCACTGCTCCGACCCCGACAACCCGATTTTGCGCGTTTCGGGCATGGTGGTGAGTCGCTCCAACAGCGAAGGCACTTTGGTCGACATCAAGGAATATCCTGATTTCGAGAAAGACCCGTTCACGGTCACGATTTCGCCCAATCCGGTGAAAAACCAAATGACCATCGCCACCGATTACGAACTGGGCAAACTCAGCGTCCACATCGTGAATGCATACGGCGTGGAAGTGCGTGGTTTCGTGATGGACAAGCAAGCCACCATCAATGTCAGCGACCTGCCCGCAGGCATTTATTTCGTCAGCGTGATTGGCGGAAAGGTCATCACAAAGAAAGTCATCGTGGAATAAGAAAAAGACCGCACGCGGTCTTTTTCTCATTCTTCATAAATCACATGCAACAACACATCGCCGACCATGCCGAGGGTCGTCTTGTCGATGTGTTCAAGGTTGTCGTTGAGCGTATGCCACACCTCGGGGAAGCATTCGTTGCTGCTTTCGGGATGCAAATCGATGATGTCGATGGTCGGAATGCCTGCGATTTGGTTCATCGGAATGTGGTCGTCGCTAATCATGGTGCCCAGTTCATTGGAGAAATAAGGGCGATAGCCCAAGTCGTAAGCCTTACGCCAAACCTTGTTGCTCACCCATGAGGCAAAACCTTGCGAGTAGTATTCCTTCGGGAAATTGGGGTTGCTGCCGCCCACCATGTCGAGCAAGATGCCATAATAGGCCTTATAGCCGTAAACATGCGGTGTTTTCGACCAATACTGTGAGCCCAAAGCCCAATAATTCACACGGTCGTCGTAATATTTTTCGGCATCCTCTTGGTGCGGGCCATAATCCTCAAGGTCGAACAAAACGATGTCAATGCCCAGTTTTTCAGGCAATTCCTGCAACTTGAACTGACGGGCGCATTCCAGCAGCACACCTACGCCGCTCGCGCCGTCGTTGGCCCCATCGATGGGCTTGCGATTGTTGGCCTCATCGGAGTCGTGGTCAGCGTATGGGCGCGAATCCCAATGGGCGCAAAGCACGATGCGCTTCTTCGCCTCAGGATGGAAAACGCCAACGATGTTCTTTCCGTCGATGCCGTTGCCATTGAACAGCCGCGTCCTGAACTCCTGCACGATGACGGTGTCGGCATATTCATTCAGTTTGGCCGCAAGCCATTCCGCACAAGCGGCATGAGCCTGAGTTTCAGGCACACGCGGCCCGAATTGGGTCTGCCGAGCCACAAACTGATAGGCCGAATCAGCATTGAAATTCGGCACAGTGACGGTTTTCTTGGGTTCTTGTTTGCTTTTCGGTGTCTCTTTGGGTTGCTTGTTGCCGCATGAGGCAAGAAGCAACGAAAAGGCTATAATGATGCATATTCTCTTCATTATTCAACTATTATTTTATGCTGCAAAAATACGAATTTCTTCCTTTCTTATTGGGCGATTTCTTTGATGAAACTCATGAACAAGGGGTGCGGATGAAGTACGGTGCTGGAATACTCGGGATGGAACTGGGTGCCGATGAACCAACGGAGATTGGGGATTTCAACAATTTCTACCAAGTCGCTTTCTGGATTCACTCCTACACATCTCATGCCATTCTTCTCATACTCTTCTTTATACTGGTTATTGAACTCATATCTGTGGCGGTGGCGCTCGCTGATTTGGGTTGTACCGTAGATTTCGGCCACACGGCTGCCTTTACGAAGTTCGCAGTTGTAGGCACCCAAGCGCATGGTGCCGCCCATATTGACGATGGTTTTCTGTTCCTCCATCATATCGATGACATTGTGCGGGGTATTGGTGTTCATCTCGCTCGAATTGGCGTCTTTGTAGCCCAACACATTACGGGCGAATTCGATGACCATCATCTGCATACCGAGGCACACGCCAAAAGCAGGGAAATCGTTGACACGTGCGTATTCCACAGCAATGATTTTCCCTTCGATACCGCGTTGACCGAAACCTGGGCAAACCAAGATGCCTGCCACGCCCGAGAGTTGCTCCGCGACATTTCCCTTAGTGATGTTCTCGCTGTTGATGAAGTCGACTTTCACCTTCACACGGTTGTAGATGCCCGCCAAAATCAGGCTCTCGCGGATGCTCTTGTAGGCGTCTTGGAGGTCGTATTTGCCGACCAGTCCCACATGCACTTCTTTGGTGGCAGTTTGCTGCAATTCAAGAAAACGATGCCAGCCTTCCATCTTGGGCGTCTCGCCTACTGGCAAACCGAATTTCCGTAACAAGGCTGCATCAAGACCTTGGCGCTGCATATTGACCGGTACCTCGTAGATGCTCGGCAGGTCTTCACTCTGCACCACGCATTCGAGGTCGACGTTGCAGAAAGAGGCCACTTTCTGGCGAACGCTATCGGAGAGGTGTTTCTCAGTGCGCAACACGAGCACGTCGGGCTGAATACCAGCGCTTTGCAACTCCTTCACTGAGTGTTGCGTGGGTTTGGTCTTCAACTCGTCGGCGGCTTTGAGATAAGGAATGTAAGTGAGGTGAACGCAGGCCGCGCGGTTACCGAGTTCCCATTTCAACTGACGGATAGCCTCAAGG
>Ga0310786_10003216_pt1 | contig 23986 bp, 17 predicted proteins | sample AusTroGonzalo_MG_FD_203881 | JGI IMG/M metagenome (GOLD analysis project Ga0310786, IMG submission 203881) | Bovine rumen microbial communities from tropical cattle in Woodstock, Queensland, Australia - Gonzalo_03 (v2) (version 2) | ecosystem: Host-associated > Mammals > Digestive system >...
CGCTGTTTACCTGTAACCAGGTTTATACCCATTGTGGCACCGAAAGAGGGGCCCCAGTTGGTGCGCTCTGTGTAGGTGCTGTTGCCGTAGATGTTATGTGACAGGCCGTATGATGCATTTACCTTAAGATACGGATAGTTACGGGCCTGAACGGTGCGGCGGTCCAGCTGTGCCAGCGTACGGTTGCTCTCGGCACGCAGCAGTGATGCATTGGTCTTCATCATATCCTCATAGAGAGACTCATAATCAAGCCCTGTAAGCAGGTTGATGGCTGTATCGGCAGCTACATGTACTGAGCGAAGGTCCTGGTTTGACATGAGGCGGTTGATGCGTATGTTGGCCGATGCCACAGACTCATGCTGCTTAAGGCTTTTTGCGCTGTCCGAGTTGAAATAAACCTGTGCCTGCTGCATCTCCAGACGGGAGTTTCCGCCCATGTCATAGCGTTCGCTGCTAATGCGGAGGCGCTCCTTTGACAGGGATGCCGCATACTCCAGATTCTTAAGGTGTATGGTCTGCTTGACCAGATTGTAATACTCTGTAGTGAGGCTTGCTATATAGTCCTCAATTGTGATGCGGGTCTGGATGGCCCCCTGTTTGTGCAGTTCCTCCAGACGGCTACGTGTGGCCTGTATGCTGAATCCGTCAAAAACGGTCCAATCAGCACGGATCTGGGCGCTGAGGGTATGGTCCAATACATTGCGGTTAGAGACAGAAGAACCATCAGTGGCAAGCGTGGCGTCATTACTGGAAAGCGAGCCTGAATAACTGCCTGTAGCGCTGACTGTGGGTGCACCTCCGGCATAAAGCCAGGAATCGTTGTAGCCCGCCTTCTCTTGGGAGATACTTACAAGCATAATCTGATAACTATCACTGATGCCTTTTTCAAGGCAATCCTTTAGAGTCATGATCTGAGCCTGTGAACCCAGACTGACAGACAAGGCTGCAATAGCCAGTGTTATTCTATGTGGTTTCATTCCTTTTTCTTGCGGGTTTTACGGTCAGTTGAAATGTAGCTGTATATGGCAGGTACAATGTACATGGTAAAGAATGTGGAGATGAGCATACCGCCTACTACGGCTGTCCCCATAGCCACACGTCCGGCGCTGCCTTCACCGTGGGCGAACATAAGCGGCAGCAGACCCAGCATCGTTGAGAAGCTGGTCATAAGGATAGGACGCAGACGCTGTGTAGATGCATCGCGGATAGCTATGAACTTGTCAATTCCGGCCTCTTGTTTCTGGTTGGCAAATTCCACAATCAGGATACCGTTCTTGGCCACAAGGCCTATCAGCATTATTATACCAATCTCACTGAAGATGTTCATTGTCTGGGCTCCGCCGCGCAGGAACACAAGCGCTCCGAATACAGCCAGAGGCACGGTAATCATAACTATGAGCGGATCCTTGAAACTCTCAAACTGTGCAGCCAGGATCAGGTAGATAAGCAGCAGAGCCAGACCAAAGGCGAACAGCAGACTGTTGGAGCTCTCGCGGAAATCCTTTGACTCACCGGTAAGTGCGGTGCGGAAGGTATCATCCAGAGTCTCCTTGGCAATCTTGTCCATCTCGTCAAGTGCCTGCCCAAGAGTATAACCCTTACCCAGTCCGGCCGATACGGTGGCCGATACAAAACGGTTGTAACGGTACAGGCGGGGTGGGGCGATATCCTCCTTAAGGTCCACAAGGTTCTCCATCTGTATCATGCTGCCGTTTCCGCTACGCATGTAGATGGACTTGAGGGCCTGGGTGGTGTTACGCTGCTGACGGTTAATCTCACCAATGATATCGTACTGTTTTCCGTTCATGTAGAGGTAACCCATACGCTGGCCGCTCAGTCCCCACTGCAGGGTCTGCGCTATGTCACGGGTGCTTACGCCCAGCAGGTTGGCCTTCTCGCGGTTGATTGATATGCGGACCTCAGGCTTGGAGAACTTAAGGTCAGCATCGGCCATCTGGAAGGCGGGGTTCTCATTTACGCGGGCCAGGAATGTGGGCAGCACATCCTGCAGCTTCTCGATGTTAGTGGCCTGCAGAACGTAACGTACCGGCATACCTCCACGGCCGCCTGCAAATGATGACTGCTGCTGCACGAATGCGCGGGCATCGTTCTCACGGCGTACGGCGGCGCTCAGCTTCTCAAACACCTCCATCTGCGAGTAGCTGCGCTCGTTAATGTCCTTGAGGGTAATCTGTATGTTACCGCCGCCGCTCGATACACGTGCTGTCACGAACTTGGCATCGGGCATAAGTGAATCAACCACATCGTTTATGCGCTCGGTGTAGTCACGCATGTACTCGTAGGTTACGCCCTCGGGGCCCTGGGTACGGACTGTTACCTGTGAACGATCCTCCATGGGAGCCATTTCAGACGGGGTCTTGGTCCACATCCAGACTGCTGCTCCCAAGGCAAGTGCCATTGTCACGATTGTGATCCAGCGGTTGCGCAGGATGAACTCCAGGCTCTTGCTGTAGTACTTGTTCATGCCGTCAAAGAAAGGCTCTGACCATGCGTAGAAAGCATTCTTCTTTTCACGCTTTACCAGAATCTTGGTGGAGAGCATGGGTGTGAAGGTAAGAGCCGCAAAGGTGGATATCACCACGGCACCTGCAATCACGAATGCGAATTCACGGAACAGACGGCCCGTCTGGCCCTGCATGAATACGATAGGTACGAATACGCAGAGCAGTGTGATTGAGGTCGATATGATGGCGAACAGGATCTCGCGCGAGCCGTCTATGCCGGCCTGCAGCGGGGTCATGCCTTTTTCAATTCGGTTGTAGATGTTCTCGGTCATAACGATGGCGTCATCGACCACAAGTCCTACCGACAGCACCACCGCAAGCATTGAGAGCACGTTGATACTGAATCCCAGCATGTACATCACAAAGAATGAACCTACAATTGATACCGGGATTACAAGGCAGGGGATAAGGGTTACACGCCAGTCGCGCAGGAACAGGAAAATGATGAAGATAACCAGTATGAATGCCTCATACAGGGTGGTCTTTACCTCATTGATACTGGCGCGGATGAATCGGGTGTTATCAAAACCGTACTCGTAACCCACGTCCTCAGGGAGGTCCTTCTCCATCAGTTTCATGCGGTCATAGACGGCGTTGGCTATGTTGATGTGGTTGGCACCGGGCTGGGGGGTAACTGCCACACCCACCATGGGGATGCCGTTCATCTTCATGTAACTCTTTATGTCACGCGGGCTAAGTTCAGCCTGGCCAACGTCACTGAATCGGATTACCTTGGTGCCGTCATGCTTGATTACCAGGTTGTTGAACTCCTCAGTGGTGTGCATCTGGCCCAGGGTACGGATCTCAAGCTCGGTGGTGTTACCCTCAATGGTACCTGACGGCAGCTCCACGTTCTCCTTGTCAAGGGCATTCTTTACGTCCATTGGGGTTATGCCGTAACCTGACATCTTTACTGGATCAAGCCACAGACGCATGCAGTAACGTTTCTCACCCCAAATCATTACGGAGCTTACGTCCTGGATGGTCTGGAGTTGTTCTTTTACAACCAGATCGGCCAGTTCACTCAGCTCCAGCAGGGAACGCTTGTCGGAGTGCAGGGCCACCATAAGGATTGGCATGGCGTCGGCATCGGCCTTGGATACGGTGGGGGGATCGCAGTCACGGGGCAGCATTCGCTGGGCGCGCGATACCTTGTCACGCACGTCGTTGGCGGCGGTCTCAAGGTCAACAGAGAGCTCAAACTCTACGGTTATGCGGCTGCTTCCGTACTGGCTTACCGATGAGAGTGAGCGGATACCGGGGATACCGTTGATCTGCTGCTCAAGCGGCTCGGTAATCTGATTCTCAATAACCTCAGCGTTGGCTCCGGGATAGGAGGCCGATACGGAGATTATGGGGTTATCTACTGACGGGTACTCGCGCACACCAAGACTGGTGTAACCTACGATACCGAACAGTATTATTATGAGCACCAGTACTGTGGCAAGTACCGGTCGGCGGATACTAAGTTCAGAGATGTTCATCGTCAGGCGGGATTATTTGAGTTCAACCCTCATTCCGGTACGCAGCTGCATGGTGCCGCTGGTTATAACGGTGTCGCCTACGTTGAGGCCGCTCAGCACCTGTACCATGGCATCGGTCCTGAGGCCCTTGGTTATCTCCTGCGGAATGGCCTTGCCGCCCTTATAGAGGAACACCTTGTCTATACCCATCTCGGATATGATGGCCTCGCTGGGTACTGCAAGGGCGTTGGGGAATGTGCGGGTATTCAGGGTTACGCTTACGTATCGGCCCGGAACAAGCTTGCCGCCCACGTTATTGTAAATGGCACGTACCAGATAGGTACGGGTGCCCTGGTCAACCTTGGAGTTGGTGGCATATACCTGGGCGGGGAAAACTTCATCAATGCCCTCTACCGTGAATGTGAGCTTGGCGCCGTTCTGGAGCACTCCTGCGTAACGCTCGGGGATGGCAAACTCCACCTTGAGTTTCTCAGTGTTGGTGAGTGTGGCTACGCTTATGCTGGGCGATGCGTATGCACCCACGCTTACCTGACGCAGGCCTATTATTCCGTCAAACGGGGCCTTGAGCTCGGTCTGGTCAAGCTTGGCGCGGCACTCTTCTATATCGGCCTGGAGTTTGTTGAAGTTGGCTTCGGCCTCCTGGTATGCCTCCTTACTTACGGCCTCCTTCTCGTAGAGGGCTTTCTGGCGGGCCAGACGGTCCTCGGTTGACTGATACTGGGCCTCTAACTTCTTGAGTTGGGCCTGTAGAGGGGCATCGTTTATCTTGGCCAGTACCTGACCTTTACGGACCTTGCTGCCCTCCTCAAAGAAAATACCGGTAATCTTGCCCGATGTCTCAAATGACAGGTTCACCTCCTCGTTCGGAATGAGGCTTCCGCTTATGTTGATGCCATCTACAAGCTCAGTGGGCTGCATCACTACGTGACGCACCAATAAAGTCTGGCCTCCTCGGCCTATCGGCGCACCGGCTGTGGGCATCGGCCCCGTGGGTATTTCTGAGTTTGATTTTGGTTTAAAACGGTATATTCCTAAAACGGCCAGTCCTATAACAATAGCGGCAATCAGCACCCATTTGGTAGTTTTGCTCATAAATATAAGGTTAATCTTAAAGGTGCAAATTTACTTTTTTTTTTAAAAACGCCGCATTGGGGTCGTTTCCTAATGCGGCGTTTTTTCACTTTTTTTGCAGGACGAAAGTGTCCATGTTGATCTTGACGGTGAGAGCAGTCTTGGTCAGCGAAATGACAGTCCACTCGGAGTTGAACGAAGGCCTTACAAGTGACTCGGGAGTCACATACCAGGTGGTCGACTCCATGGTTTCCTCATTATAGTCGTAATAGACATTCCCGCCGAGGGAATAATCCGGTTTCATCACCTGATAGTATGACGCAAATTGCTCAGTAGGAGTGAACGACAGTTTTTTATTGGCATAAGCCCAGGTGCCCTTCTCCTTGTTGCCCACGGTCTTAAGGCCCTGAACTTCATCTTTTGTGGTGCCGGCTGTCTGGTAGGTATGCCAGTTTGTATAATTCTCTCCTTCAATCTGAAGGCGCCATTTCTGGGGATAACCCTGGCCGAAATCATGCTCTACGCCACCTTCCCAGGTACCCTGAAGGTTGGCTGCGTTAATCTCAACAGTAACGTTCTTTTCGGGTTCGTTCTGCTCTTTTTCTTCATTTTTATCACAAGAGGCAATGGCCATCATCGCAAGTGCGGCCGATAAGAATAGAAATACTTTTTTCATAACTGATTGGTTTGATTCACAAATGTATAAAAAATCGCCGCATTGGGGTCGTTTCGTTTTGCGTCACTTTTACAGGAGGTAGACTATGAGGCAGCAGATGGCGGCAACGGGCAGGAGTCCCAATCGCAGCCAGGCGGCAACGATGCCTACTACCAGCGCAATCAGGCCGGGCCAGGGTGTGGGTGTGGCCGATATCATATCGGGAAACGTCATGACTGCCAGCGTGACGTATGGCACGTAGTAAAGGAAACTTCGCACAAAGCGGTTGCTTATGGGTCCCTTGATGAATACCATGGGCAGGACGCGAATCAGGTTGGTCGTGACAATGGCTAAAAGTATGTAAATCAGTATTCTATGCTGCTCCATTGTCATCGGACTTAATAGGTTTGAGCCATGCCGCTACGGCCGATATCACAACGGTCAGAACGACTGTTCGCATGCCGCTGCTCCACTGACTGATGACAGGCGCCACAGCGCAGATGCCGCTCAGAGTGAAACTGGCGATGACGGCAAAGAGCACGTTGCGGTCTCTGCGGGCGGGAGGTATGAATACGGCCAGGAACATGCCGTAGAGCGACATGCTGAGCGCCGTGACCATATGCTGCGGCAACAGGCTGCCCGCCTTAATGCCGATGGCGCAACCTGTGGCCCAGAAGAGGGTCGATATCAGCGCGGCGGCGTACATGTAGGACGGCGGCGTGTAGCCGGGGTGGGCGATGGAGATGCCGAACACCTCGTCGGTTATGCAGAAAGACATCAGGATGCGCTTGATCCAGGGCGTTCTGGGCGCGATTTTCTGCGAAATGGCTGCGCTCATGAGCATGTAGCGCAGGTTCACCACCAGGCACATGGCTATAACCTCGGCGAATGCGGCCTTGACCGCAATCAGCGAATATGTGCCGTATTCACCGGCCGATGCCCGCGTAAAGAAGCTGGAAAGGAAGCCCTGGCCCGATGTCAGTCCGGCCTTTGCCGCGATTATGCCCAATGAGAACGATACGGCCAGATAGCCCAGGGCTATCGGGAAGCCGTCCCTTAATCCGTGAATAATGTGTTGTGCCTTACCTCTCATTCTTTTGCAAAGTTACCAAAAGTGACGCAAAGGGGTCGTTTAACTTTGCGTCACTTTTCAAAAAATGACGCAAAGGGGTCGTTTAAGAATGCGTCACTTTTGGGCAGCCCCCACTTTCTTCATAATACCCTCAATTGCATAAAATAGTATTGTTTATTTTTTTGTTACAAATAAAATATGTAATCTTGCAATCACTATTACGAAAATATGCGTAACGAAAAAATGCGTAATATGGAAAATCCTTTCAAATTCGGTACGATAGTTGAAGGTAACTACTTCACGGATAGGGTAAAAGAAGTGGCATATATAAGCCAGTTCATTCAAAGTGCAAATCATCTTGTACTTATCAGCCCGCGTCGTTTTGGAAAAAGCAGTGTTGTGGCAAAGGCTGTCAAGCAGAGTGGTCGGGAATATATAACATTGAATCTGCAGAAAGTAACATCGGTATCAGAGATGTCGGCTAAACTTCTACGTGAATTTTTCAGGATTCATCCTTTGGAGCGCGTTCGTCATTTGATTACACATTTCCGTATAATACCCACTATCTCAACCAATCCACTTACCGGCATGATGGACGTATCGTTCCAACCTGATGCTGACGGTACGGTCATAATGGAAGATGTATTTACATTGATGGAGAATGCCTATACTGAAAATAATCGTTTGATTGTTGTGTTTGATGAGTTTCAGGAAATACGTGATTTGGCACCAAAACTGGACAAGCAACTCCGTTCCATAATGCAGGAGCAGAAACACATCAATTACATATTGTTGGGAAGTCAGGAGAGCATGATGACTGATATTTTTGAAAACAAGAAATCACCTTTCTATCATTTTGGTGAGCTTATGCGTTTGAGTAAACTGCCTAGGGATGATTTTCACCGTTATCTCTCTGAACGATTGGCACATTGTTTCCCGAACAACAGCGACATACTGTCTGACAGAATCCTTGATTATACAAACTGCCATCCATATTACTCTCAACAATTAGCTTCAGTGGTGTGGCAGACAGGTATATTACAACCCGATGTTGAAGATCCTTTTGTTGAGGCCATTGAGCTTATTGTCATGTCACATGGTTTGGATTATGAGCGTCTATGGATGAATCTTAACCGTACCAATAAATGGATACTACAAAGACTTGCATCAGGACAGCCGCTTCAAACAGGATATTATCCCACCAGTACGGTTTACAGTGCCCTTAAGCGCCTTCAAAAAGATGGTTATGTAATCTATTCCGACAGGTATGAAATAGAGGACCCCTTTTATAGGCAGTGGATCCGGAAAGGAGTATAAAAAGGATAGTTGTTGCTTTAGTCGATTTTTCTGTGTATACACACGTTTTTCACGACTGACAATGACGCAAAGGGGTCGTTTAATAATGCGTCACTTTTTTGGTCCGATGTGTGCGTGAGCCCTCGTGAAGTAGTTCCAATTTGGAACAGGTTGAATCAATTGGAATTCATCCTTTTGGAATTTGGATAACTCCCATTTCTGCATATCTTTGCACAAAATCAACCTCAATATGGAGGACAAAACCCAAAAGGACAATCAAACATCATCCGGTCAAGACGGCAAACCAACTCCGCTCCTGATTGTCATAGCCTCCATCTTTGCAATTGGCGTCGTTGTACTTGTGGCCCGATTCAACGATCCTATCCTGTTGCTCCTTCTCTTCTTGTTGGTGGTGTTCCTTTAGAGATGGTTTTTGGTGGGCCGATGTCTCAACGGCGCGGTACCGATGTGTGCGCTACGGCGGTACCGGTATGAGCGCTATAATCGCAAAGTAGTGGATGCCTTTGTCTTTTATAGCTAAGGTGCCGATTTGCCTTTGCCAAAAAATGTCGATTTACCTTTGCCAAAAAAAGTCGATTCAAAGTTACTCGTTACAATCCTCCCGCACCAGCTCATCCCCAAGCTTCATCCCGTTCTGCTTGAATGAGCACGCCACCAAATCTCCGTACAGGGTTCCTAACATATTTTTTCTACATTAAACAGGAATTGAAAAATAAGTATTATATGTGACAGTTCCTGTTTCTGAATCTATAGATTTGATTGTTAGTTGTATTTTGCTCGAATTTATATTTTTGAGCAGCTTTCCGCTTACAGAGGCTAAATTATCGAGATTTAAAGATTGTAACTCCTTGTAAAGTGGAGTATTAGGTTCAACAGCGACAATAGGATGTTTTTCAATCTTGTTATTAATACAACTAATCACATCAATAACAATCAGGTCGCCATTATCCTTATATAAATCATATGCAAAGCCATTGATAATACGGACATCACCATAATACGGGCAGGTTATTTTTCCTGTTTTTGTGGTAAAAATCACATCATGCGTTTCTAATCCTTTATGGTTGATTTTCTTAAAGGATACATTGTAAAAAGCAGTCCTAACATATTTAGTGGGTGGTTTTGGGGGCTTAACTGTAGTTTGTTTTTGGGGCTTTTCTATCTTTTCTTGCTTACTCGTAATAGTAGGGCTAGAACTACTAGAGCTTGGCCATACCGTTCTATTTCTAATACTCTTTGTTGCTCCACTGGATCTATAAGATAATGTACCATAATCCTTATTTAACCAGTTATCTTTATAAGAATTGGATGATTTATAGTCTATCATCCTTTCTTCATTTTCTTCGTCAACTCCCCTGATATTAGAAAAAATATCATGGAACGGTTTCATGGGTATATCATCATTTTCGGTGCTTATGGATAAACCGTAAGCAGTTGATAAGATGGGGCATAATTGTTTGGCGCTGATTTCGTCCATATTATTGATGGCTTTCATTTGCCACTCTGTATGAGATATCTGTTTTTTATCTATAAAACCACTGTATGTAATCCTCAGTGTATTAAAAGTACTGCCACCACCACAATAAACCAAGGGCCTGTTCTCTAAAGCTTTGTTAAGCCTAAAAATATTCAGTTTGGTTTGTCCTTTGAATTCCCTCTCTAATTTGAGTCTAAGAGTCTTGCATACTTGTCCTACTTCATCAAAGAAAATGCGTTTTCTTTCAGGGCTAATTTCATTTTCACTATGAATGTTAACATCAACTCCTTTCCTGTCAGCATCATCAACAAGTGTTAGATAGTTTAAGCCCTTATTGATAGAGTAGAAATCATATACTTGCGGTTTATTATTCTCTATTGTAAAGAATGATATGTCCGTAGTACCTCCTCCAATGTCAACCATGAGACTCATTCCGTTAGCAAGTTTACCTTGGCTAATAAGAGGCTTTAGGCATGCATAAGCTTCCGGAAAAATCAATAATCCATATTCATCTTTGATTTCTTTAGAGTATGGAACAATATCAGTAATAATCTCTAATTCATTCAATGGGGTGTTTAGAAACTTACTCTTATCGTTCTCAAATACCTCCTCTACAAGTTTGTAAGCTGATACTATTACACGTGTGGCTATAACCTTTGCTATATGTATATGGGTTTCGTCATTATCTGTCGGTACACCCATTTGGATCGCAAACTGCTTTCCATACCTCTCTTCAAGATCAAAAAAAATATAAGCTAAATACCAGATAGAATAGTAAAGGTTGTCAACGTCAAAAACAAGATTGTCACCAGTTACAGGGAAATATATTTTCTGTTTAAAGTATTTTATAATTTGACCATTAAAGTCTTCTGGTAGGTAGCCGTAAGATAACAATCCATCTATTCCAATACCTATAATTGAAGGTAGTGTATAGTGGATTTTATGTAGAGCATCTTCAAATTTTACAAAGGAATATTCTAACTCAATTCCCTCTTTTCGCTCCACACATATCTTTGTTTGGTGGGTACCAAAATCCAGTCCTACGGTTATCATATAGCCTCAAATAATATTGATTAAATTTAATGACACCACATTCTCAAATATGTCGATAAAAGAGGCTTCTCTAATAGTTCTTAATCGTTCTTCTTTTTCAATCTCATATCGCTTAATACGGTCTTGAGCAAGTTTTATCACTCCTCGTAATTGCTGTACACGTTTATCATCGTAATATGTATACATCTCAATGTCAGATTCCCAGCCGCGTATAAATCTATACTGATTCTCAATAATTGAATCAAAATACTCTATCGTCTGTTTCTCATTGCGTTGTATATCACTCTCTACTTGCAGACGTATCTCATCCATTCTTTTCTTTTTCCTTATACTAAGTTCTTCAGCAAAGTCATAACGCATATCATAGACTGTCTCCTCGCTAATGTCTTTTGCATTGGGATTATGCTCAATACCTTCAGTTTGAGAGCGTGAAAAAACGCGGTCAATTATATCTTCATCATTAATGATGCATTTCCTATTAGCGTCATATAATAGGGGTAGTAATGTTTCTGTTGTTTTTGGTACTCCTAACACCATCCGCTTTACACTTATCTGGTATATAATCATATATAATACAGAACCTGGTTTTAATAGATCATCTTTCTTTATGGCAAAACAGAAAGACGTTTTGGTGTCATCAACCTGCTTGCTAAAATAATTGCGGCAGGCTTGTATAATAGGGTTGTAAATATTCAAAAACAGCAATTTGCTATTGTCATAAGCAACCTGTTGGTTAAAGGTCAAGTAAATCTCAGTATCACCTTCAATTTCTCGTTTAAACTGTCTGAACAAGGTTGCATATTCTTCGCCCACAGTTTGATATTGCGTAAGGAAGTTCTGTAGTATGCGGTTATTGCTTAGTGGCAATTTAAGGCAATACACATCATCTTTAACCTTATCAAGGGAACAAGTACTAAGTTCATCTCTAATAGCAGATTCAAGATAATTTCTCAATTCTATATCAGTAACATAGGCCTTGTTTTTTTGTATTCGGCTTATCTCATCTTGGAAGTAAGCATCATTGGTTAGAGTATTATCTAGCCCTTCTTCTAGATGTTTAATGTTTTCCTTCTCATTGGCAATTGCCAATTCTATTTCTGAAATTTTCTTTTGTTTTTCTTCTTCTGTCAATTTGCTGGTATATAACTCTTTCTCAAGTTTGTTATATACATCTTGTATTGAAACATGTCCTTCTATACCATCAATTGGGGAATCTAGAATAGCCTCCATATCTCCAATTGTACCCTTAAATATACCAATTCTGTCAAGAAGCCGGATGTATATATCCTCCTGGATTGAATCAGCAACCACAATATTGTAGATGTTTACTGTAGGGGATTTTTGTCCAAAACGGTCGATTCGGCCAATTCTCTGTTCTACAACCATAGGGTTCCATGGTAAATCATAATTCACCATAGAATTACAGAATTGCATATCTAAACCTTCACTACCAACCTCTGATGATAGTAAAATATGTGCATCTGGGTTATTCTTAAAATCATCTAATATTTCAGATCTGTTTTCTACTAAGCCATGGATTAGCAAACAGCCATAACCACGTTTTTTAAAACGCACCTGGAGATATTTTAGAGTTTTACGGAAAAGAGCAAAGATTACAATCTTTTTAGTGCCATGCTTAAAGACTTCGTCGATAATCTTTATCAGTTCCTCAAACTTGGCATCTGGGTAATCAGCATATAAGTCAATTCCTTTGTCAAGGTCGGAGTCTGTATTCAGGTAAGCATATACGCTGCTAGCCACTTGACGTTTCTTTTGAACAAGACCCAGAGCGCCTCCTTGTGTCATCACTTCTTCTCCCCAATAATCAATATATGAGTTATCATCAATATATTCATTGATTACTTTATCGAATTCTATGCGTTCCTTGTTGGTAAGAATGACCTTTCGTAAATGTGGCTTTCTTTCAGCTTGGGTCATGTCAGTAGTAACCTCGCGCTTTCGTGTACGTGAGAAAATACTATTCATCATACTCATGGAAGAAATAAGATACTGTAAGCGAGCTCGGCTTATGGTAGTATCTTCTCCTTCCAGTAGCTTTATGATTTCCTGATACATAGCATCATCTGCAAAAGCCTCATTAACAGTTGTCATTCTAGTATATATCTCTTTCTCATTCGAGGAGAAACTAGTACTAACTTCAGCATTTTTCAAGTTTTCTTCTATAATAGAGTATGGCAGATGTCTTGAAAGAGAAGTTAAAGCCTCAACAAACGGTCTGTTTTCTTGTAGTAGGTTATTAAAGACCTGGTCGTTATAGTAACGTGTGTTATCAAGAAGATGGAGCAAATTATACAAATTATTGGTGCTAATCATAACTGGTGTAGCTGTAAGAAAAACAGCTGCGTCAGCTTGACTCATAATTATCTCTGCACCCTTATATGTTTGTGTCTTCTCATTACGCATTTTGTGCGCTTCATCACATAATACCAGACTGAACTTAAATTCATTTTCCATTAGGTAATCTACTAGATGAGCAGGCGTCTCTTTCTTCTTTGAAACATCTTCATCTCCTTCTTTAGTCTTCTTCAACCGTATTTTCTCATAGTTTATTATAGCATGGACAGGGACTCTATGATCATTCATGTCATAGAGCAGTTCCTTTTGGTTGTCGTATATTTTGAAAGGTAAGCCAAACTTAAATGCTAATTCGTCCTTCCATTTGTTCTGCAAAGACTTAGGACAAACTATAAGGACATGGTGTAATTCATTGCGGGCCTTAAGTTCTAGCATAATATGGCCAGCTTCAATGGTCTTTCCTAAACCAACTTCATCTGCTATTAAGAGTCTCCTATTAGGTGAGTTTAGGAACTTTAGCAAGGGCTTGAACTGATATGCTCTGAAGAGAGTTTTTGATGCTTTAAGCGATGAGATGGTACTATTATTTGAGTTACGGATTTTAAAGGTCGTATTCTTTTTGGAGTAATCAGAATATGAGCCAAAAATACCTTGGATGCATCGCTCAAAGGGATCAGATATATCACAATCAGGTAGGAGGTTAGCCTCTAGCTCATCAGAATCGTGATTTTGCCATCTAACCTTATATAATTGGCGGCCGGTACGTTGGTTATAGGGCATTACCATAATGATGGTTCCACTTCCATCAGAATCAGCTTTAATCACTCTATCGCCAATATTATATTTATTCATAAGGTTGTAGTAATTAGATTAAAATATTGGGGTATGTAAGGCAATTAATTATTTGATGTTTGATGTTTGCCGTTCCTCCTTTTCGCGCCGTATCTTTTCGAGTCTTATCCGTTCTTCTTCCTCGTCGGACTCGTGCATATCAAAGTCATCCCAGTCAAGCATAGCTGCGTTAAATTAGTAGCAATTATTCCTCAAACGGATAAGTCTCATCATAAATATCACTAAGCAGCTTATCATTGAAAAGCCAATGTGCACCTGGAGCAATATGCTTGGTGTTATATCCCTTCAGTTTAGCGGATAGGGCACTGATAGAGGTTTCTTCCTCCTGAAACAATACTTTACGTTCAGATATTATGGTAACATAAATAGACGGATCATCTTTCCAAACTAGCACGTCACCTTTGTGTAAACCCATCTCATAGAAGTTGAGCATCGGCCGCTTTGCCTGGGCCTTTGTGCTTGCAGCCTTATCCTCCTCAGTCAGGTCATTCTGAATCTCCTCAGTCACATCCTCAGTCACATCCTCATGATGAAAAAGCTCTAGTATAGCCTGGGCCTGCTCAACATTGATACGGAAGAACTCACGGTTTTGGTTGATGCGCTGCGGGTCAAAGGCCTTATGTAGGGCTCTCTCAATTTTTAGGCAGTCACTTTTCTTTACCTTGCATGCAAACTTACATTCAAACGGTACCGGAACTCCAGTCGTATAGAGTTCTCTCATCCTTTTATCAATATCCTCCTGCGTGGTCATTCCAATCTTTACCAGACCAGGCATTACAGGGTTAGTAAGCAGGTAAACAATTCCGTATTCCATATTAATCAGGTTAGCTATTCGCAAATATAATACAATATAGCAAAAAAACAGCTAAATCAGAATTTAGAGGCACTCGCCAAGCAACTTTACGACTATTGGTTTGTACAGTTTGACTTCCCTGATAAGAACGGTAAACCGTACAAATCAAGTGGTGGAAAAATTGTTTGGAATGAAAAACTAAAAAAAGATGTACCTTTTGGCTGGGATGCTAAAATGCTTAAAGATATTCTTACAGAAGAAGATTTGAAGCAAATAAACCCCTATGCTAAACCAAATAAGGTGTATAAACATCTAAGCTTTCCAAGCTATGACGCTTGTGGCAGCTATTTCGAGGAAAAAGGAGAAAGCATACGAAGTAATAAGATTGTGGTCAAGCAGGAGTATGTTCTTGCAGCAAAACTTAATCCTTGGATAAAACGAATAGCATGGGGAATCGACATAGAAGATTTAATCTGTTCTACAGAATTTGTCGTTCTATGTCCAAATAATGAGGCAATAAAACCTTATTTGTTTGAACTTGTAAACCAAACATCATTCATCGATTATTGTACAACATCTTCAACTGGGACGTCGCACAGCCAAAGACGAGTGAAACCTGACATTATGAAGTTGTACCAGTTTCCATATAATGAAGATGTTGCGGTGGCATTTAGTCAAATACTAAAACCCATAATTGAGAAATCAATCACAAGCATAGACCAAATTAGGGCACTGACTAAGCAGCGCGACGAACTCCTGCCATTGCTGATGAACGGCCAGGTGTCGATAAATAATCTTATTAAGCAGCGCGACGAACTTCTACCGCTATTGATGAATGGTCAGGTGTCGCTAAATTCTGATTTATCGAACGGTTAATGGAGATCTTTCGGTCGATCGATGAGAACAACTCTCCAATCACCTTCTGTTCCTCTAACGAAGGCAATAAGAGTGGCATACTTTGTATAGTTTCAAGAGAAAGGGTATATCTCATGCCACTGCCTGTAGCATTCAACTCAAAATATTTCTGAATATAAGCAGAGTGCATGAAAGCATTGAGGTACTTGCCTGACAGCTTACTTTCATCAGGAGTGATTAAGGCGCAGTGATATCCCAAAAGAACATTTTGTAGATTATCGGCTATATAAGTTGGGATACCTATATCATCTCTTGTTTCGCTATCCTTTGTGAAAGCTACTTGTCCCTTCTTTAAAGTGAACTTTTCAATTTCTTTATCGTTAGCCGAAGCTTTCATAAAGCTGCCAGCCATATCTTTTGTTATAGCCCAATTGTGATAAACGTCTGTAAAATTACAAAGAATTACAGATTTCTCACTAGCGTTAGTTTTCTTATCAACGCTGCTTATTTCAACTCTTGCAACGTCTGATAACCTGGATAGTTTCAGCTCCATCTTTAGCCGTTGTATTTGAGTTGGTTAAGTTGCTTTAATATTTCAGTTTCTAGTCTGTGGCTCTCTTCAAATTGTTCAGAAAGAGTCTTCTGATATTGTTCAATTCGCTTTTTAAACTCATCCTCTGTGATATCAACGTAGTCAATCTTGATGTCAAAATACTGGCCGGCCGAAAGGCTGTAGTTTTTCTCCTTGATTTCATCGTAAGTCACAGCAACTGAAAAGTCATCAATAGTTTCCTTGTTAAGGAATGTGGTGACAATCTTATCTACTTCTTCATTGAGCAAGCGGCGTTTCTGATTATTACCTTCCTTGTATTCTTCGCCAAGTTTGCTGGCGTCGATGAGGATAACCTTGTCTGCTTTTGCAGACTTATCAAAGAAAATTACAGATACGTTTGTGCCTGTTGTAGCAAACACATTACTCGGCATAGAAACGCAACCATATACCCAGTGATCATCTACAATTCTCTGTAGAATCTTTTTCTCGACACCGCTTTTGGCCGTGATGAAACCTGTAGGTATTACTACAGCTGCTTTACCTGTTGATTTAAGTGAGTTGAGCACATGCTGTAAGAAGCATGTGTATATAGCCATCTTTGGTTTGTTGGGGTCAACTTTTGTAACTGCATTTGGAACGCCAGCCCAGAAACGAATTGAATCTGAGGCCAAAGTGTCGCGGTATTCAGGGAAATCAAGTTTAAATGGGGGATTAGAAACAATGAAGTCAAATTTCTTCAAGACTCCATTGGATTCCTTATGTGACGGTTCTGTCAAAGTGTTTCCCTGTACAACATTGGGTAGTGAAGCAGAAAGGTTGTTCAGAATAAGGTTCAGGCGAAGCATTTCACTTGATTTCTCTGAAATATCCTGGCTAAAAATAGAACACCTGTCTTCACCAATCTGATGAGCAAGAGCCATGAGTAAAGTACCTGTTCCGGCTGAAGGATCGTAGCATGTAATGCCTCTTAGATTAGAGTCTTTGCCCACAAGTAGTCTTGCCATTACCTGAGCTATAGCACGTGGGGTATAGTATTCAGCATATTTACCACCTCCTGCGTTATTGAATCCCTTCAGCAAGTGCTCAAATATACGTGAGAAGAAATCATACTTCTCAGCAAAAACTTCCTCAAAATTGAATGAAGCCACATTACGCATTAGAGACTTTGCAAACTCATCTCGTTTTTGAGTGTCTGTTACGTATGTTGTTAGTGGGCTGAATATGTTTACCTTACTTTTACCAGATGTGGTAACTGAGAAAGTCTCAGCATTCACATTAGCAATATCTATCAATGTAGCATCAAGCATAGTTGAAAAGTCGCCCTTATTTGCTGAGTTGTATAGGTGGGACAAGGTATGCTCTGGCTTCATTCGTGGTACGGAAGCAGGAAGATAACTAAACAAATCTTCAACTTCATCATCTGTAAAGTTGTCATACTCAGCATCCCATTTCTCTGCTTTTGCAAGACGTGGTCCATAAACTTTATCGCGTTTAGCCTCATAGCCAAACTTATCATTAAAGAACTTGTATAAGAACATTTCAGTGACTATTTTATACTCACTGCCGGTTCCCGCAAGACCAAATGAACCTGTGGTACTCTTAAGGGAGTCTATCAGAGATATTGTAGCATCGGTTATGTTTATGTTGCTCATTATGATACGTGGTTATACTGTTGTAAATATTCAGATGTTATCAGATTGTTTATATACTTGCGATCCTGCAAGTCTGCTTTAATATTCATGTCAACCAATTCTTTACCGATTATGGCAAGTATGTCACGTTTAAAGGCTTCCTCGTTATTCAAAATGTTGATGTTCAGGAAAAGCATATCATCAATGGATGATTTCATGCGTGACAGGTTTTCTGCAATCTCATATTCATGAGCGGAAATAATAGGTCGTTCTCGATGCTGGTTCGTTTCTTCTAACCTCTTATGTATGCGTACAAAACGTTCGTCACCTTGATATTTCTTTTTGAGTATGTTATTGCGCCTGTTTATTTCCCGGATCTTCCTCATTACCTCTTCCATATAGTCTATGCTCTCTTTTGCCTCGCTAGTGCTCTGTGGCACAAATCCTTTATTACGGAAGTATTCCCTGAACTCCTCTGCAAGTATAACATACTTATCTTCCTTTTGGTCAAAGTTAGCTTCAAATTCGGCCTGGACACGTTCACAACGTTCCCTGATATCATTTACAATAATACGTAGTTCTTCAGGTAGGCCTTTCTTGAACTCAAATTCCAGTTCAGAAAGAGCCACATTAATGATTCCAGAGACATCTGCTTTATGTTCTGTGTTTTCAAGCAGATTAATGCGTTCAATACGGTGCGTCACCTCTGAAATCATTGAAGGTATGGCACCAAGTGGGAGCATCTGAAGCTTTTTCTTTGTCTCTTCATCACCAAAAGAGCGCACCTGGTTGATCATGGCCTTAGCCTCATAAAGTATGTTGCGCAATTCATACAGGCTATCTTTATTGCTTATTTCATCGATCTCTTTTCTGAACTCTTCAAGATTATCTGTGGTGAAGTTAAATAGAATACTCTTTACCTGCTTTATTTTCTCCATCACCTCCTCCTTGTCAACCATAACAACAGTTCCTATTGATGGCTCATTTGGAGTTTCATCATCTGTGGTACGGCTTAATTCACGGAGATATCTATCGTTGGTCGCATCAAAGTTCTCCTTTATGTTGACAAAATCCACAACATAACCGTATCTGAAATCTTTAAATGGACGGTTTACGCGAGTCAAGGCTTGAAGCAAATCATGACCATCTAGTGAACGTCCCAGATATAACTTTTTCAGTCTTGGAGCATCAAAACCCGTAAGGAGCATCTTGTTAACAATCAAGACATCTACATCCATGAGTTTCTTGAAACCATCAATATACTGCTTACGTTCCGACTTATCGCCTTCATCATGCAGTATGAGTGAAGCCGTTAAAGGTCCATAGCCATATGAAGCTAACATTGGATCTGCTACCTTACGCATCTCTTCTTCTCTTAATGCTGTTATTTCCTTTGCGTGGTTAAAACGTTTTTGCCACAAGCGGAACATTTCGCGTGCTTGATTGTTAGTCTTGCATACAATCAGAGCACCTACAGTATTATCGCCTTGTTCCGTTCTGAAACGGCGGAAATCACCAATAATGTAATCAAGTAAAGCATTAAGATAACTCTCATGCTCAATTATTGTGTCGTGGTCTATGTCGCTCTTCTTAACTTCAACGTTTCCCGCTAAATCATCCAGTATCTGTTCTATCTTTTCTTTATAGATGGTTTCTACTGGTTCACGCATCAATTTAAGAGTATATCCATCTGCAATTGATTTATCGTAGTAGTATGTGTGGATATACTTACCAAACACACGCCAGGATTCACGCTCTTCTTTCAATAATGGTGTTCCAGTCAATGCTATTTTAACGGCATCCTTATCGGCATCAAGTAAGTTCGCTAAGAAACTGCCTTGGGGATTATAGCCTCGGTGTGCTTCATCTATAAAGAAAATACGCTGTAGGCGCGTATTATAATAGCCGTCTATTTTGACTTTTTCTTTGTCTTCCTTGAACTTCTGTATGTTGACAACCATGATCTCAAGCTTGCCATCACTATTGTCTGTGATTAATGTGTTGCTAATATCGCTCATCAGTTCATCGCGACTCTTGGCGTTACGTACAACCAGACCACGGGATGCAAACTCATCCGTTGCTTGCTCCATCAAATCAATACGGTCAACAATGAAATAGAACTTGGCAATAGTGTCACGCCGGGCAAAGTAGTCAGTCAAACTCTTAACAGAATAATATGCTAAGGCTGTCTTACCACTTCCTTGAGTATGCCATATGATACCGCTCTTTACACCTAAATCCAACTTTTTCCGGATGGCCAGAGAAGCAAATAGCTGTTGGTAGCGCATAATGTGCTTTTGCAGTTCAGTTCCCTGAGTGCCATCTTCCAAATCAATCTTTTTCTCAACGTAAGCTATGCCATAGCGAAGCAGATAAAGGAATCGTTCCTTACTAAGCATCGAAGTGATGATGCGATTGGTAGGCGTGTCAACTTTTTTGTTGGTTTGATATTCTTCCAGGTTCTTTATGACAACGCAGTTGCGATGTCTGAGTACCAAGTTCTCAATTCGTTCAGAAACCTCAATGAAAGGATAACCAGTTATCAGATCCTTATCATCCTCTCTGAATACGTTAAAGAAAGCCTTTTCTTTTGCCGTACAACAATAGAACGCACCTTGTATCGGCACTCTGTTTTCATTATCATACTCCTGATTATTGGAAAAAATCATCAATTGAGTAATGTTGAAGAAGCGCCTGAAGCATTTTTTGCTCATGCGTTTGTTAATGCGCTCTCTTTCTGCAAGGATTCCCTCTCTATTGTTTGGTTTCTTAACTTCGATAAAAGCCAAGGGAAGACCATTTACAAAACAGGTAATATCAGGGCGGAAGTTGTCATCAGTATCCTTATTCTCACATGGCAGTTCAGTGGTAACATGCCAAACGTTATTATCTGGGTTATCATAGTCAATAAGCTTAATTCCATTATTTGCACTTAACAATTGATAGAATTCTCTTCCCAGATCATCATTGTTTGCAATACTAATAATATTAGAGAATAGAGTAGATACCTCGGCTCCAGATATTCCAGGATTCAATCGTTTTATGGACTGCAGGAAGACATTAACTAAGATGTTGGTCTGGGTGTCCAAAGCATCTATGTTATCAAGATAGGTGTATCCCAGCTTACATAAATGCAGTGCAGCCGGCACCTGAACTCTTGTGTTCTCATTGAAATTTGACATATTCGATTCCGTCCTCTATTAAAAGAACATCCCCCAAAGTGTCTCGACAGGCGACCAAGCCATTATTACACTATGAGAGAGTTCTTTATAGTATTATGATTGTAATGCCAAATGGCGTGGTGGTCTTTGTCGAGCCAACCTCAGTCGCTCATCCCAGAAGCATAAGTTGGTTATTGGCTATAAAGGTAGTAAATCATTTCACATTTTAGAGGTACGCACACCAGCTTTTTTATCTAAACAGCAAAGCCCACATACCAAAAGCAGGCTCATTATGAACTGACGCATTGGGAAACGACCCCTTTACATCAGATTAAAGAATTTTCGCAAAGGTTGTTTTATTCTGTATAGTAAAGGCTCCTTTTTACTTTCTAAAGGTACTTCTATTGGTTCCTCTTTAAGCCTCAATGCATGAGGATCCATAGTCATTTGATAGATCTTTATATCAGGGTTGCACATACGTGCAATCTTGATTATCTTCTCTTTGTCTTTTTCTGTTGTGTTTAAACCAAAATAAACTGAGTCAAAGCATTCTCCTCCTATATGCAGAAACATATGAATGTCCTTTAATGTTAAGGGGTGTTTTTTAGTGCCTTTTTGACCTTTAAGAAGTCCTTCGTAGACAGGAGATGTTCCATATGATAATAGTCTGACCTCTTGTTCATATTCCCAATCTTTTGCTTTAGTGGCAAATTGATAACGGAAGCGATCAAAGAAGTCTCTATAATAATCTGGTTTATTGACAATGTCTTTATATTGGACTTCTAATTCCATACAACCAATAATCAAACCACACATCCGGTCTAGATACACTTTCGCTTTTTCCATGTCAATACCTATGCATATGCCACAATGTTTGGCATAATGAGCCCACATTGGTATGGAATTATGAACTTTGGAAAGACAGCATAGATATGCTCTGTCTCTTTTCTGTTCCAGATGGTTTATTTCCAAGTCTTCTATTAGTTTAGGTCCCCATATCTTTGTCCTCTCTTTCGGAGCTTTTGAGCAATCTATTAGTGCTGGGTGACAGTCAAATGGATCATTCATTCCTAAAGGATGAGTGAACATTAGTGTTTTGTGGTAAAGCATTGTTATACCTCCATCAACATCCAAATACTTGTAGAGTTTTCTTTCTTCCATTTCTCGCTTTATAAAGCTTGCTTAGGTATTATGTTTTACTGCGAACTCCACATAAATCATCTATTCATATAATATCAATGATTTATAAAGATGTGCTCATTATCATAAAAGACTACTGCAACGACTTCAATCCGCTTAATCTTAATAGTCTTCAATACCAATAGACTTGAGGTAATGATAAGTTCCATCATAAAACTCCGGCAACCGAGTAGGATCCGCAGGATTGCCCTCAGGTACACAAATAACCATTCCCTGTCGAGCGCGTGTCATTAGTACGCGATAAGCATTGAGCTGATAAGATTGCGCTTCCTTATTCCTAATCTTATTCCATCTGCTGCCTCGGAATGCGTTGTGGTCCCAGCCGTGAGGGGTGTAGCGGAAGTCGCCGTCCCATACCAAACAGGTCCAGTCTAGCTCTAGGCCTTGGATGTCGAACTCGGTGGCTACGTCTTCAAGGAATAGGGATGAGCGGACGTCGGTTTTATCGGCCAGGAACCATTGCTCTACGTCGGGTTGCAGGCGTACATCTATGGCTAATGGTTTTAGACGGTAGGCTTGTGATGAGACTACCAATCCGTAGCGCTCTGAGCCGCGATGTTTCTCTTCAAGCCACTGCTTGGCTTTGTTAAGGTCACGAGTCAGTACTATGGGATATTTGTCCTTTATTTCCTGATAAAGCTGGCGGGCGTTTTCAATGTCTCGGTCTAACAGGTAACGGACGAAGTTGGATAGTTTCTCGGCCCTGAAGGAACGCATGGATACTGCTAAGTGGAGCTGCTCTACTTGCTGGGCATTATGATTGTTGGCCAAGAGCTGTGCTACATTGCCTTCGGCATATTCTTTATCGGTAAGATGCTTGGAGACGTATACTTTCCAATCGGGGAAGGTCTCGTTTACGGCGCGAATCCATTCGCCAATTCCGGCTTCGCCTGTGTTGATTTCCTGTCCTCCGCCTACCAGGCATACTATTACGGCCCAGTCTTTACGGAGGTCAAGTGACCAGATAAGGAATTCGGCCTCGGACATGGGGAAGTCTGGCACTTTTTTCATTCCGCCGCGACTGCCGCCTCTGGCTAACCATCCGGCCAGATGCTCTAAATCCCATGAGCGCTGGGCCTCGTCAAAGATTGCTACGTGCTCTACCTCTCCGTGTCCGGCGGTTTTGTGTGCGATTGATTTGGTTTCATCTATTTCCAGTTTTCCGTTTTCAATCGGCAGCTTTATCTTGGCCAGCATGTTGGAACGGTATCTGTGAATTATCTGGATGAATTGCGATACCTCACGTTTGGCATCGGAAAGGTTGCATTTGTTGCCCTTGGCCTTTTCTTTATCCTGTTTGTCTTTTGCTAATGCTGCAGTGAGGACTTTTACAAGAGGCCCGTTTCCGGATAGATAGACGGCAAGATTGCGCTCATCTTCAGGAGCGTTTTCTTCCTTTACCGATTGCTGGATTGCTACATTTAAACCTACAAGAGTCTTTCCTGCGCCCGGCACTCCCGTTACAAAGCAGATACTTTTTTCGCCATTCTGTTTGCTACGCTCTATTACATCGAGCACAAACTTTGTTGTGTCCTCTAGTGCTGCTCCGGCTGCTTCGTGGCGGGTTATATCTTCAACTGAATGGTTTTGATATAATGCGCTGGCGGCCTCTATGATGGTTGGAGTGGGCTGGTATCGGCTTATAGCCCAATCGGCAAGGTCGCTCAGTTGTGAGGGCAGGGCTTTTTCTTTGTCAATGACCTTAGCGATTATGCTTTGTAGATTATCGGTGTTGGACATGATGGGGTTGTATATCATGTCGTCATAGACTGAGAAGAATAGGGCGCTGGTGCTCTCTTTTGCATCGGTTGCTACCAGTATGGGTACGATTGTTCTGTCGTGGCTGGCCAGATGGAAGTTTTTTAAGTCAAGGGCGTAATCCATGACTTGCTCCATATCGGCCTGCAAATAGGTGTCTTGGCCGGCTTTGAATTCTATTGCGAATACTATGCCGCGTAGTAGAAGTACTAC
>Ga0310786_10003217_pt1 | contig 23979 bp, 17 predicted proteins | sample AusTroGonzalo_MG_FD_203881 | JGI IMG/M metagenome (GOLD analysis project Ga0310786, IMG submission 203881) | Bovine rumen microbial communities from tropical cattle in Woodstock, Queensland, Australia - Gonzalo_03 (v2) (version 2) | ecosystem: Host-associated > Mammals > Digestive system >...
GAACAACATCATGCTCTCTTACGTCACCGACGACGATCAGGTAGGCTTTACGTTCAACCGCTATATCACCATGATACTCGCCATGCTCCACCGTTTAGGCATCGATGCCTCCGCCACCGGACGCAACGACATCATGATAGGCAACCGCAAGGTGTCCGGCAATGCCTTCTATAAGATTCAGAACCGCAGCATAGTCCATGGCACCATGCTCTACGACACCGACATGATCAACATGGTCGGAGCCATTACCCCCAACAGCGGCAAACTGCTCACCAAAGGCATCGTCAGCGTACGCCAGCGCGTCGCCCTACTCAAAGACTACACCACGCTGACCCTCCCCGAACTCAAGAAACACGTACTCACCACACTCTGCGACCGCCAGCTGATGCTCACCCCTGACGATGTCGATGCCATCCGGCAGCTGGAACAGGACTATCTCACTCCCGAGTTCATCTACGGCAAGAACCCACCATACACCATCGTCCGCCGACGAAGGATAGAAGGCGTAGGCGACCTTGAAGCCCGCATAACCCTCAACCGCGGCGTCATCAAAAGCGTCAACCTCATGGGCGACTACCTGTTAGTCGGCGACCTCGACCACGGACTTCTTGCAAAGCTTGTCAACCAGCCCCTCACCCGTGAACACCTGTGGCGCCGTTTGCCAGACCGTATCGACGACATCGTGATGAACCTCATGAAAGAAGACTTTATCCAATTACTCACCGAAGAATAACGAAAACACCTAAAAGCCACTACCTTTATGGAAAACAAAAAAACCTGTCTCTATGACAAGCACGTAGCGTTAGGAGCACTCATATCTCCCTTTGGAGGTTTCGACATGCCCATTCAATACACCAACATCATTGAAGAACATCAGGCCGTACGTCACGACTGCGGCGTCTTTGATGTCAGCCACATGGGCGAAGTGCTTATTAGCGGGAAAGACGCAGAGAAATACGTCAATCATCTTTTCACCAACGATGTGACACCTATGCCCATCGGAAAGATACTCTATGGCATGATGTGCTATGAGGATGGTGGCGTGGTTGACGACCTGTTGGTTTACAAGCTGAAAGAAGACAGCTTCCTCCTTGTCATCAATGCAGCCAATATCGATAAGGACTGGGCATGGCTACAGCAACACGCAGAAGGCTATGACGTCATATTGGACCATCAAAGCGAACGCTATGGAGAGCTGGCCGTCCAGGGTCCACAAGCTGAGACCGTCATGCGAGAAGTGCTTGGCGTAGCCTGCGACTACCTACTGTTCTACACCTTCAAGCATATAGGCAACGTCATCATAAGCCGTACCGGCTATACTGGCGAGGATGGCTTCGAGATCTATGCCGACGCATCCTATATCAACGACTGCTGGGACAAACTGATGGCATCAGGACGCTGCAAGCCCTGCGGACTTGGCTGCCGCGACACCCTACGCTTCGAAGTGGGACTACCGCTATACGGCGACGAACTGTCTCCTGACATTTCCCCCATCATGGCAGGCTTGGGCATGTTTGTCAAGCTCGACAAACCTGCGTTCATTGGCAAAGAGGCTTTGGCACGCCAGAAGGCAGAGGGTACAAAGAAGAAGTTAGTCGGTATTGAGCTGAATGACAAAGCTATTCCACGTCACGGTTATACCGTGCTGAAAGACGGACAGCCCATTGGTGAAGTGACCACGGGCTATCATACCATCTCAACCGACAAGAGCGTCTGCATGGCACTCATAAACTCTGAACATGCCCAACTGGGTACCGACGTTGAAATCCAGATTCGCAAAAAGACTTTTCCGGGAACCGTCTGCAAGAAACGTTTCTATGAGAAGCACTATAAGAAGGACTAAAAAACAACAAACAATCTAAAACGAATAGTATTATGGCAAAAGTGATGGAAGGACTCTATTATTCAGAGTCGCATGAGTATGTTAAAGTTGAAGGGAATTTAGGTTATGTCGGAATTACCGACTATGCACAGAATGCACTTGGCAACATCGTCTATGTTGACATGCCCGAAGTGGACGATGAGGTGTCGGCAGGTGAAGAGTTTGGAGCCGTGGAGAGTGTCAAGGCTGCCAGTGATCTGATCTCACCGGTAACAGGTGTTGTAGTCGAGGTCAACGACGTTTTGGAAGACCAACCGGAATTAGTGAACAACGACGCCTACGAGAACTGGATTATCAAAGTTGAGCTCTCAGACAAAAGTGAACTTGACGATCTCATGGATGCCAAGGCATATACTGCGTTCTGTGAAAAATAAGTCCAACATTCTATTCTCTTCCTTTAATGTTTAAGTATTTCCCTCATACAGAAGCTGACCTTCAGGTGATGATGGAGAAAATTGGCATTCAGTCGATGGATGACCTCTATGCCCAGATTCCTGAAACAATCCGCTTCAAAGACGACTATCAGATAACTTCTGCGTCGGCTGAAATGGGTGTGCGACATGAATTTGACAAGATGGGCTCCATGAACAAACAGCTAACCTGTTTTGCTGGTCATGGCGTCTATGACCACTACACACCTGCCGTTATTCCCAGTCTGCTGTCACGCTCAGAATTCCTGACCAGCTATACGCCCTATCAAGCTGAGATTTCTCAGGGGACACTGCACTATATCTTCGAATATCAGTCAATGATGGCTGAACTCACTGGCATGGATATTTCGAATGCCTCCATGTATGACGGCACTACGGCTGCTGCCGAGGCAATGACGATGGCAGTAGCTGCCAGTAAGAAAACGAACAAGGTACTGGTTTCTGAAACCGTCAATGCCCATACCCGTCAAGTGCTGGACACCTATGCGCTGCATCATGGCATCGAACTGAGAACCATTGCCAGCCAGGACGGTGTGACGTCAAGGCAGGACCTCGAAACGCTGTTGGCAGAAAGCGGGGTGGCCAGTGTGCTTGTCCAACAACCTAACGTCTTTGGCATAGTCGAGGACTTCACAGGCTTTGCCAATGCCTGTCATGAACAGAAAGCGCTCTTCATGATGGATTGTGTGGCTGCCGACCTCGCCGTTTTGAGGACACCGGGTGAGTGGGGTGCTGATATCGCTGTAGGCGATGGTCAGAGTCTTGGCATTCCCATGCAGTTCGGAGGCCCGTATGTGGGTTATATGTGCTGTACAGAGAAGCTCATCCGCAAAATGCCCGGCCGTATAGTCGGCATGACGAAGGACAATCGCGGCCAGCGAGCCTTTGTGTTGACTCTGCAGGCCCGTGAACAACATATCCGTCGCCAAAAGGCTACCTCAAATATCTGTAGCAACCAGAGTCTCATGGCTCTGTTTGTCACAATCTACATGTCACTGATGGGCAAACAAGGCATGAAGGAGGCGGCCCGACTCTCATACGCCAGTGCCCATTATCTCTGTGATGAACTATTGAAGACAGGTCGCTTCCATCTGGTTTACGACCAGCCCTTCTTCAATGAGTTCTTCGTAAAGTACGATGGTGACGTGGACACCCTTTACCAGCGTTTTATCGATGCTGGAATCTTGGGTGGAGTGAAACTCGGCGAAGGCATCCTCTTTGCCGTGACGGAGAAGCGTAATAAGGTTGAAATTGATGAACTCATAAAGATTGCTGCCCTATGAACAACCGACTCTATGGAAAATTGATTTTCGAGCTTTCGAAAGATGGTCGCATAGGCTGTAATTTGCCAGAAAACACGTTTGGCAACTACGAGATTCCCAAGTCTATGTGCCGCGCTGAGGATGCCGCGCTACCCGAGTGCGACGAGTTGACGGTGGTACGCCACTATACCAATCTCTCAAACAACAACTTCGGTGTAGATACGGGTTTCTATCCCCTCGGCTCTTGTACGATGAAATACAATCCCAAGATTAACGAGGAAATGGCCGCTCTGCCGCAATTCCAGAACCTGCATCCAGAACAGCCTACAGAGACAGTGAAAGGCGCTGAAAAGCTGATTGACATGCTTGAACATGAGCTTTGTGAACTGACGGGGTTGGCTCATTTCACCTTCAAGCCCTATGCGGGTGCCCATGGTGAACTGACGGGTCTGATGACCATCGACAATTATCACCGTTCACGTGGCGATTTGCAACGCAAAAAGGTGATTGTTCCCGACAGTGCCCATGGCACAAATCCTGCTTCTGCAGCTGTCTGCGGTTTGGAAATCATCGAGGTAAAGTCTAATTCGAACGGGCAAGTCGATGTAGAAGATCTGATAAAGATCGTTGAGCTGGAAGGCCCCAATATCGCTGCCATGATGATGACGAATCCCAACACCCTCGGCCTGTTCGAAACCCGTATCCCGGAGATTGCCAAGCTCATTCACGACTGCGGTGGTCTGATGTACTACGATGGTGCCAACTTGAACCCGATGTTAGGTGTCTGTCGTCCTGGCGACATGGGCTTTGACGTGATGCACATCAATCTTCATAAGACATTCTCGACCCCTCATGGCGGTGGCGGCCCTGGCAGTGGTCCTGTGGGTGTGCGTGAAGGATTACAAACGTTCTTTCCTTTTGTGTCGCCCTATCACGGCAACTTTGCCGTCATGATGCGTGCCTGTGCCTATATCATGTCATTGGGACGTGAATATATCAAAGAGGTCGGCCCTCTGGCCACGCTCAATGCCAACTACATCAAGGAGTCACTGAAGGATGTCTATGAACTGCCCATCGACGGCCTCTGTTGTCATGAGTTCGTGTTCGACGGCTTAAAGGACAAGACGACGGGGGTCACCACGATGGACGTAGCGAAACGCCTGCTCGACTACGGCTATCATGCCCCAACGATTTACTTCCCATTGCTCTTCCATGAGTCATTGATGATTGAGCCCACGGAGAATGAGTCGAAGGAAACGCTGGATGGCTTCATTACCGTGATGCGTCAGATTGCAGAGGAAGCCAGGACCAATCCTGAGCTGGTGAAGTCAGCTCCCCACGACACGCCTATCGGCCGTGTGGACGATGTGCTGGCTGCCAGACATCCTGTCACCACTTATAAACAGATGATTCATGACAACAACTGATCTTATCATCATTGGTGCTGGCCCTGGAGGGTATCATGCTGCCGAATATGCTGCCAGACAAGGCCTGAAGGTAGTCGTCTTCGAGGGGGCTGAAGTTGGAGGAACATGCCTGAACGTAGGTTGTATTCCTACGAAGACCTTTGTCCACTCCCCCTCCTTCACCGAGGCCCGTGAACGGATGGGGCTGGTCGTCCCCCTACTCCGCCAAGGCGTTGAGGGCATTCTCTCACACCCGAACATCACATTGGTTCGCAGCACCGCCTCGTTTGTCGATGGGCATACTGTCAGCTGTGCTGAAGGTGACACTTTTACCGCTGATAACATCATCGTCGCCACCGGTTCGGAAACAAAGCTAATTCCTGTTGAGGGTCTTGACAATCCACGTGTGGTGGATTCTACAAGTTTGCTGCAGTTAGAAAAGCTCCCCAGAAAACTCTGTATCATCGGTGCTGGCGTCATCGGCATGGAGTTTGCCTCTGTTTTCCACCGCTTTGGCTCAGAGGTAACGGTGATTGAGTTTCTGAAGGAATGTCTGCCCGCCATAGACAGCGACATCGCCAAGCGGCTTCGGAAACTGATGGAAAAACGGGGCATTCGTTTCCAAATGAAGACTGCTGTAAAATCACTCAACGACATCGATGCGGACATCATCCTCATGGCCACGGGCCGCAAACCACGCACTGAAGGGCTGAACCTTACTGCTGCCGGCATCACCCTCGCCCCTAACGGTGCCATCGCCGTCGATGACAATTTCCAGGTTTTAGTCCAAAGCACTCACAACGCCACACTCGGCTCTGTCCGAGACATGCCAAATGCCAACAGCCACATATACGCTATAGGTGACGTGAACGGACGGCAGATGCTGGCTCATGCAGCAGAGATACAGGCATTACATGCCGTAAACCACATCGTAGGCAAGACAGACGGTATCCGCTTCGACATCATGCCTGCTGCCGTCTTCACCACACCTGAGGCTGCGTGCGTTGGTCCGACGGAAGAACAGCTAAAGGCGTCACAGACGGCATACGAATGCAAAAAAGCATTTTGGAGGGCAAACGGCAGAGCCCAAGCAATGGGTGAGATGGAGGGCATGCTGAAGCTTTTCTATCACACAGACGGTCACATCCTCGGCTGTCATGCCTACGGCGAACATGCTGCTGAAGTCGTCCAAGAAATAAGTGTGCTTATGTGCCGCGACACGACAATCGACCAATTGCACGACATGGTACACATACACCCAACCATCAGCGAAGTGCTTATAAATACGTAGACATATCCCCCTCCCATTACCGAGCCCGAAAACGGTTATAGGCTATTTCCTTCTTTGGGAAACACGACGGTGGGACGGAAGGTCTTGGCTTCGTCGAAGTCCATGGTGGCGTAGGAGATGATGATGATGGTGTCGCCAACCTGGACGCGGCGGGCGGCGGCTCCGTTCAGACAGATGGAGCCGGAACGGCGTTCGCCCTTGATAACGTAGGTCTCGAAGCGTTCACCGTTGTTACAGTCGAGCACCTGGACTTTCTCGCCTGCTATCAGGTTGGCGGCATCCATCAGGTCTTCGTCGATGGTGATGCTGCCCATATAGTTGAGATTGGCCTCGGTGACGGTCACGCAATGGAGCTTGGACTTCAATACTTCTATCATCATAACTATGAACTGTAAACTATGAACTGTAAACTCTTCACTGATACTTGATGTGGTCTATGAGACGGATGGGGGTGCAGCCGCAATAGACGGTGATGCAACCGACGGCGCAGGGAGTGTCGGTCCATGCATGGATGTCCTGCAGGGTTTGGCCGTCAACAATGGAGAAGTATTCGACGCTCAGGCCTTCCACTCGGTTGATGTCGTCGACGACGCGCTGGTGGGTTTCGGCTACGGTGTGGCTCTTGGCATACTGCACACTGGACTGCAACGCCTGATAGATGGCGGGGGCAATGGCTCGCTCGTCGGCGGAGAGCAGGGTGTTGCGTGAGCTCGTGGCGAGGCCATCGGCATCGCGGACAATGTCGCACTCAACAATCTGGACGGGAAGGCCAAGGTGGCGCACCATGGCCTTGACAACGGCTATCTGCTGCCAGTCTTTCTCACCAAAGTAGGCATGGTGGGGCCGGACGATATAGAACAGGCGGCTGACGACCTGGCAGACGCCGTTGAAGTGACCGGGACGGTGGGCGCCTTCCATGACGGTGGTCACGGGGGGATAGTCGAACTGACGGGTGTCGGGTGTGGGGTACATCTCTTCGACAGAGGGTGCCAGCACATAGTCGGCTCCACACGACTCCAACAGTCGGCAGTCGGCATCGAGGGTCCGGGGATAACGGCTGAGGTCGTCCTTGTCGTTGAACTGGGTGGGGTTGACAAACACGGAGACGACGGTGACGTCGTTCTCAGCCACGCAACGACGCACTAACGAGGCATGTCCTTTGTGCAGGGCTCCCATGGTCGGTACAAGGCCGACGGTCTTTCCTTGCTTGCGGTCTTCGAACAGCTGGTTCTGAAGATCGACAATCTTACTGAATACTTTCATTTCGGGTTGCAAAATAACAACATTTTTATCAAATAAGAAAGAAATATCGTAAAAATATGCCAAATTAGGGGCTAAAAATCCTTAAATATACGCGTTTGGGCGGTTTTTGTGATTTTTTTTTCGTACCTTTGCAAGTGTAAAACCAAGAAAATATGGCAAAGAAGATATTATTCATCAATCAGGAGATTACCCCGTATGTTCCTGACAGCGACCTGTCGCTGATGGGGAAGGCGCTTCCGCAGGCTTTTTTGGAGAACGGTCACGAGATAAGGACGTTCATGCCGAAATGGGGAAACATCAACGAGCGCCGGGGACAGCTGCACGAGGTGATACGCCTGTCGGGAATGAATCTTATCATCGACGACACGGACCACCCGCTTATCATCAAGGTGGCGACCATAGTCCAGACGCGCATACAGGTGTACTTCATTGACAACGAGGACTACTTCTCGAAACGACAGATGGCTCAGGACGAACGGGGCGACGACTATCCCGACAACGGCGAACGGGCTATCTTCTTCGCCCGAGGGGTGTTGGAAACGGTCAAGAAACTACGCTGGGTGCCGGACGTCATTCATGTACAGGGATGGATGGGCGCCTGCGTACCGCTTTATATTAAGACGGCCTATCATGAGGAACCGTCGTTTGCCAACACCAAGGTGGTGACGTCGCTGTTTGCCAACAACCTGAAGTCGGACCTGGGCTCCAACTTCAAGAAATGCGTCGCATACCGCGAGGCAAAGGCTGACCTGCTGAAGAAGTACAACGACAACTTCGACTTCATGGAGTTAGGGAAGATGGCCATCGACTACAGTGACGGCGTCATTGCCGCTGGGCCTGACGTCAACAGCGATCTGCTCGGCTATGCCAAGGAGAACAACATTGCCACGCTTGACTATCCGGGTGAAGATTTTGCCAAGGCGTACGAGGAGTTTTATGATAGAATTGATAATGCTTAATGCTTAATGGATAATTGTAAAACGAAAAAGAAAACGTTCAACGTTCACCGTTCAACGTTCAACGTAAAAATGATATTGGCAGGGATTGCAATGATGACAGTTGCAATCTCTTCGTGTGATGAAGACACTACTACAATGGGGAATTCGCTGACTAACAGCGTTGATAAGTTCGCGATAGTGACAGACACCTTCGAGGTGTCAACACGTTCCATCATCTCTGACTCGGTGCTCTCGCGCAGCGCTCACTGTTATTTAGGGCGAATCAAGGACCCTGAAGCAGGATCGTATATCACCAGCGACTACATGACGCAGTTTGCACTGCTCGAAAACGAGGCTACATTCGTGTTCGCACCGAAGGACTCGCTCGCTGTCGTTGATGAACAGGGGGAATGTCTGGCTGACTCCTGTGCACTCAACGTCGTGATAAGCAGCTATATTGGCGACTCGCTGACGGCCATGAAGATGACCGTCACCGAACTGGAGACACCTGTGAAGGATAACCAGGGATATTATACGTCGTTTGATATTGAGAAGCAGGGCTATTTGCGCAAAGACGGCATCAGGAAAAACAAGGTGTATGCCATCAGTGACCTGCTGCTCAGCGACAGCGTACGCAACATGAGACGGTCGGGCTCGTATTTCGAATATGTCACCATACCGTTGAACGACCCCTATACGGACAAGGAGGGCAAGACGTACAACAACTACGGAACGTACCTGCTACAAAACTATTACAAGCACCCGGAATACTATAAGAACTCCTTTGCATTCGCACAGCATCTCTGCCCCGGATTCTATTTCCAGACGACCGACGGGCTGGGACTCATGGCGGAGATTGAACGCACACAGCTGGTCGTCTATTACAGCTATAGGATGAATGGTGCAACGTACAGCCAGTCGAAAGCCTTCACGGCTACCAGCGAGGTGCTACAGACCAATCACTTCACCAGCAACAAGGAAAACAAGGAACGGTTGGCGTCGAAAGACGACTGTACCTATCTGAAGACTCCGGACGGCATTTTCACGGAGGTTACTCTGCCTATCGAGAAAATCAAACAGGGTCACGAGAACGACTCCATCACCTCGGCCAGAATTACCTTCAACCGCATGAACGACCTCAGCGAACTAAGTGACGACTTGCTGAAAGATCCCACCTATCTGCTGATGATTGAGCGCGACAGCCTCTACACGTTCTTCGAGCATAGGAACCTGCCGAACAACATCAATTCCTATCTGGCTTCGCTCGTCAGTTCACAGAACTCGTATACGTTCAACAACATTTCCGGACTGGTAAACCACATGTATGCCAACCGCAACAAGTCGGAGAACTGGAACAAGGCCGTACTGGTGCCTGTTGACATCACAACGACATCGTCCAGCTCGTCAACGACAACGTCTACCGTCAACAACGAGATGCGCGTTACCAGCGTCCGACTGGTGGGTGGCAGCAACAACCGACATCAACCCATCCGCATCAGTGTCGTCTATAACAAAAACAAGTGATGGCTGACAACTTCTTAGAGAAACACTACGAGGAATATGAGACCCGCAAGGCTGCATGGCTCCGAAAAAAAAGACATCTACCTGCCATGAGGCATCAGCTTCCGGAACAGCCGGAGGATGATGCCTTATAATTGTTACTCAATTAAGTATTAAGCATTGATAATGGTATAGCGGGCGAACTTCAACAGCAACTGTTTGGTGCCTGCATTTCTGAATTCCACGGTAGCCTTGGTATTCTCGCCAGTGCCCTCCACTCTGACGACCGTTCCTATGCCAAAGCGTTGGTGCTCTATCACGTTACCTGCCTTCAAGCCAATGTCGCCAACGGACGACTGTGGCGCCGGAGTCTCACGACGCAAAGGCACCAGCCTGGGCTTCGGGTCGGCAACGAACTGTGTAGCAATGGGACGGGGATTCCGGAAGCCTTGCAATCCTGCCACCTTGCCTCCTTCTACCCTGAGCAGATCGGGGTCAATATCCTTGATGAAACGCGATGGTGTGTCAAACTCCATACGGCCGTAGCGAAAACGATTCTGGGCACAGGTCAGGATGCAATGACGCTCGGCACGAGTGATGGCGACATACAACAGGCGACGTTCCTCTTCCAGTTCACGCATCGTGTTGATACACATCGGAGAGGGGAAGATGTTCTCCTCAAGGCCTACGACAAACACCGTCGGAAACTCCAACCCCTTGGCTGCATGGATGGTCATCAGCGACACTCTGGCGCCCTGACCGTCGTCGTCGCTGTCAAGATCGGTCAGCAGGGCAACCTCCTGCAGGAAATCACCCAAGGCCGTATCACGCTCACGCCCCTCTTCCCTGCGACTCTCCACAAAGTCCTGCATACCGCCCAGAAATTCTTCCAGGTTCTCCTGGCGCGACAGGTCTTCAGGATTCGTTGAACTGTATATCTCCTTGCTCATGCCACTCTCCATGATGATGCTGTGACCCAGTGTGTAGGCATCCTCCTTGTCTAACCGCTGCTGCCAACCCTCCACCAGTGTCTTGAACGACTCCAGCTTCGTCAACGCGCCCTTGGTCAGTGTCAAGTCGAAAACGATGGGCTGTTTGATGACCTGCCAGAGACTGACACCATGCAAGGTTGCTACCTCGACGATTTTGCCCACGGTCGTGTCGCCTATGCCACGTGCCGGATAGTTGATGATACGTCGCAGCGCTTCCTCGTCGTTGGGGTTCGACACCACGCGGAAGTAAGCAATAACATCCTTGATTTCCTTGCGCTGATAGAACGAAAGACCGCCATAGATACGATAGGGAATACCTTCCTTGCGCATCTGTTCCTCAAAGCTACGGCTCTGGGCATTCGTGCGGTAAAGGATGGCAAAATCGGAGTAGTCACCACCCTCCTGCCGACGCAGGCGCCTGATGTCGTTGCAAACAATCATTGCCTCCTCTTTGTCGCTGTAGGCAGGTTTCAGCGTCAACCGTTCACCCTGCTCGTTCTTGCTGAACACATCCTTGTGAATCTGACGTTCGTTCTTCCTGATCAAGCTGTTGGCAGCCTGTACAATGAGCTGCGTCGAACGGTAGTTCTGCTCCAGCTTAAACAGCCGGGAGCCTTCGTACATCTTTTGGAAATTCAGTATATTATCGATGTTTGCTCCACGGAAACTATAGATACTCTGTGCATCGTCACCGACTACGCACACATGCCCATGTTCACGAGTCAGCAGCAGCACGATTTCCTGCTGCGCAAAATTGGTGTCCTGATACTCGTCCACCAGTACATACTGGAAACGACCGACATATTTCTGACGTATATCCTCATAGTCACGGAGCAGCAGGAATGTATGTACCAACAAATCGTCGAAGTCCATCGCATTGGCCTGACGGCAACGCTCCACATAGCGGTTATAAATCTGTGCCACCATCGGACGTTTCCTATGAACATCGTCCAAAGCCCATGAGCTGGTCTGATACTGAGCAGGCAGCAGCAGGTGGTTCTTGGCCATCGAGATACGGTCGGCAACACTATTGGGCTTATATGTCTTGTCGTCCAACTGCATCTCCTTGATAATGTTTTTCACCAGCGAACGAGAGTCGGCCTGGTCGTAAATGGTGAAGTTGGGGGTGAAGCCGATGGAACCAGCTTCCACTCTAAGGATACGGGCAAATACCGAATGGAACGTGCCCATCTGCAACCGTGATGCACGCTCCTGTCCCACCAGTCTTCCGATACGCTCCTTCATCTCACGAGCCGCCTTGTTTGTGAATGTCAGCGCCAGAATGTTCCACGGGGACATGCCGTGCTCCAGCAGATACGCGATCTTATACGTCAACACACGCGTCTTGCCCGACCCAGCACCCGCAATCACCAACTGTGGTCCTTCGCAATAGACCACCGCTTCGCGCTGTCCTTCATTCAGTTCGTTCAGTATCTTCTCTTCCATCAGCTTGCAAAGGTACGAATAAGCGAGCAAAAAGCAAAAGGAAAACTTGTTTTTCTTTTCTTTTTCGAACGAGAGTGCCTTCGAGACAAAGTCTCAAAGTGACAAAATAAATGTTAGGCAACGCTTTGCGCAACACTTTTTTCATTGTTGCGTACGATATAAGGGAAGAAAGTAGTAACTTTGTAGGGATTAAAAGAAAGAATACATGAAGAAATCCATTTTTTTGCTAACTTTCGGGCTCATGGCAGGTATGGCCGCACTGGCGCAAAACCTCCAGCTCAACGACCGCGAGTATTTCGAGCGGCGAGGTGTCAATGTACTGGTGTTCAGCAACAGTTTTAACGGGGGATTCAACGACGAGAAGAACTCGGGCATTGAGATTATCCATCATGGAGTACGTACGGTACAGGGCGGAGCAGTCCGACTGAACAACACACCAGAACAGTGGGACTTGGTGCCAAAGATGACGAGCCGCAAGGTAAACAAGGAGGACAGTAGCATTGAGGTGGCATTGCGTTATGACGACTACGACTTCGACAGCCGCGTGGTAGTAACGGCCAAGGGGAAAGCTGTCGAGATAGCCGTCTACTTAGACAAGCCAGTGCCCGAGAAGTTGGCTGGCGAGGCAGGTTTCAACCTGGAGTTCTTGCCGTCGCAATACTGGCTGAAGACCTACTCGATGGATGGTCGTCTGAACCGATTCCCGCGCTATGCAACAAGCCAGACGGTGACACGTCCAAACAGCGAAAAGCCCCGTCAGTTCAAGGGCTTCAAAACCTACGATGACCGTGGGACAGGCCGTTTCGTCGACCCACTGCCGTTGGAGACAGGTCATCAGATCACCATGGCTACAGATGCCCCTGAGCGCATGGTTCGCATCTCGAGTGACGACGCTGAGTTAAAGCTCTATGACGGCCGTATGCTGGCACAGAACGGATGGTTCGTGCTACGCAGCGTGCTACCCACAGGCAAAACCGGCAAGGTAGTGACGTGGATGGTGGAGCCTAACGCTATCGAGAACTGGGTGCGTGAGCCAAACATCGGTTTTTCGCAGGTGGGATACATGCCAGAACAACCCAAGGTTGCCGTCATCGAACTCGACCCGAACGGCTTGTCGCAAAAGCAGGCCTACCTGATGCGCATCCGCGAAGACGGATCAACGGAACAGGCCTTCGTAGGTGATGTGACGACATGGGGCATGTATTATAAATATAATTATGTGAAGTTCGATTTCTCGGCAGTCCGTCAGCCAGGTGTATATTTCATCCAGTATGGTACGACAAAGACAAACGACTTCCTTATCGACGAGCACGTGTACGACAAGATTACCGACGCAACAACCGACGTGTGGGTGCCCATTCACATGAACCACATGTATGTGAACGAGGGCTACCGCACATGGCACGGCGAGCCGTTCAAGGAGGGGTACCTTCAGGCACCTGAGAGCGACCACTTCGACCTGCATCATCAGGGTGCGACTACCGACACGAAATACAAACCCTACGAACTCATCCCAGGTTTGAACGTGGGTGGTTTCTTCGATGCGGGTGACTTCGACATCGAGACAGGTTCGAACATCAGTGTGGTACAGAACTTCATTAGAGCCTGGGAACTGTTCAAGCCCCAGCGCGACGAGACATTCGTCAGCCAGCAGCAGCGATATGTCGACCTGCACCGTCCTGACGGCATACCCGACATTCTGCAATTCATCGAGCACGGCGTCCTGAACCTCGTAGCTCAGGCTGAGCAGATAGGACACATGGCACAGACACTCTCGAACTCCGTGCTTGACAACTATCATCATTTAGGCGATGCCGTAAGCATCACCGACGGTCTGCACTACGATTCAGAACTGAAGCCCTACGAGATAAGTGCCGACGGTAAACGGAGTGGTACGCCGGACGACATGTGGGCATTTACCACGCGTAGTCCGAATCTGGACCTGCAAGCTGCTACGATGTTTGCCGCAGCATCGCGAGCCCTCCGTGGCTATAACAACGACCTTGCCGACCGTGCACTGAAGCAGTCAAAACGTCTCACAGAAGAAGCCAACGCCCTGATAGCCCAACGCCGCGATAACGACAACCGCCGAGACAACAACCGCCGAGAACGCCATGCAGACCTCGGCACAAACCTCCAGTTATTCGCCGCCACTGGCGAGAAAAACTATCGCGACATCTTCCTGCAGAACATCTGGACAGCACTGGACCGCAACATCGCCAACACCATGCAGACAGCCCTTGACGCGGTGCCTTATATGGACAATGAATACAAGCAGAAACTGCGTCCCTACGTTGTGAAGTACAACGACTATATCCGCGACTTCGATACACAGAACCCTTACGGCGTGCCCATCGGCCTCGGCAACTGGGCGGGCGTGAATGCCGTCCTGAACTTCGGCATCACCGTCAATTACGCCCATATTTATTTCCCCGACATCGTTGCAAAAGATGAAGTATATCGCGTCAGCAACTGGCTCTACGGCTGCCATCCGTATCATAACTACTCGTTCGTCGCTGTAGTGGGTGCTGCCCGCCCGAAACAGGTATTCTACGGTAACAACCGTGCAGACTTCTCTGCCATCCCTGGCAACGTCGCCCCAGGCCTGCTCTTCCGCAAACCCGACCATTTCGAGAACTTCGACGACTGGCCTTTCCTCTGGGGACAGAACGAAGGCACCATTGCAGGCAACACGCAGTACATCATCTTCGGATCGGCTTTGAAAAACATTGTGAAGAAGTGAAGGATTGAATCATTGAAATAATTAAGAGAAAATGAAACAAACATTGTTTTTGGTTGGCATGATGCTGGCAGGAGTATGCGCTGGCTATGCACAACAAATGGAAAACGTATCAGACTCACTCGCTCTGCAGGAAGTGGTTGTAACCGGAACGCGAAATGCCGTTAACGTTAGACACCTGCCAATGACAGTGACGGTGATTAATCGGGAGACCCTAACGGCTGAGCATCAGACCAACATCTTGCCCACGGTGATGCAGCAGGTACCTGGATTATTTGTCACATCACGGTCTTTGATGGGCTACGGTGTATCGACAGGTGCAGCAGGTGGCATCAACCTGCGAGGCATCACAGGTGGTGCCGGACAGCTGTTAGTGCTCATCGACGGACATCCACAGTATCAGGGCATCTACGGGCACCCCATCAGCGACAGCTATCAAACCATGATGGCTGAACGCGTAGAGGTATTACGAGGCCCTGCCTCCGTGCTCTATGGCTCGAATGCTATGGGTGGCGTGATAAACATCGTCACTCGCCGCAATCCTGTAGGTGACTGTAATACAGCGATAAACCTCACGCTGGGTGCCGGCAGTTACGGCACCATACAGACGGAAGCCTCGAACCAGGTACGCAGCGGCAAGTTCTGCTCGACCTTTGCTGCACAGTATGGTCGAAGCGACAACCATCGTCCCCGCATGGGTTTCGAACAGTATGGTGGTTATCTGAAACTGGGCTATGACCTGACAGACCATTGGAATGCCTATATCGATGCGAATGTCACGCGTTTCAATGCTTCGTATCCTAGTACCGAGACGTCACCACTGTATGATGCCGACCAATGGATTACGCGTGGTATGGTGTCGGCGGCCATCGAGAACCACTACGGACGCACCAGTGGTGCGATGGGCGTCTACTCCAACTTCGGACGCCATAAGATTGACGACGGCACTGCCGACCCAAGCAAACCGACGCAGCGATATTTCCGTTCGAAGGACGCACTGACGGGCATCAGCTGGTATCAGAGCGCACAACTCTTCAAAGGCAACCGCCTCACCGTCGGTGTCGACTATATGCACATCTACGGCAATGCCTACTACACGTCAAAGGCAACAGGCGAGGTGATGGAAACGCAGAATAAACAGAGCGGCAAGTCGTATCGAAACGAGATTGCGGGCTATGTGGACTTCCGTCAGGATCTGCTGTCGTGGCTGACGCTCGATGCGGGCATCCGTGTCGATCATCACAGCATTACGGGCACGGAATGGGTACCGCAGGCTGGTGTTGTCGTACGGCCTATGGAAACCGGTGAGGTAAAGATGATGGTAAGCAAAGGGTTCCGTAACCCCACCATGCGTGAGATGTACCTATATCCCCCCTCAAACACGGACCTCGAACCCGAACGTCTGTGGAACTACGAACTGTCGTGGCGTCACCGCATAGGCGACGGTTTCACCTATGGTTTGAACGTCTTTTACATCAAGGGCGACAACATGATTCAGACCGTAAACCGCCAGAACGTCAATACGGGCGAAATCGAAAATTGGGGCTCCGAGGTGGAGACAAAATACCGCATTGACCGTCATTTCAGTGTCAGCGCCAACATGGCATACCTGCACATGAAGAACAAAGTCATTGCCGCACCTGTGGCAACGGGCTATTTAGGCATAGATTACCGAATGGGCAAGTGGCTCGCCACCCTGGGATTACAGCGTATCGATGACTTGTACACCGCTGTGGGCGAGAATGAAACGAAGGAGAACTTCTGGCTCCTAAATGCCAGCGTCACCTATGCCGCCACGAAAGCTTTGAGCCTCTGGGCACGCGGCGAGAACCTGTTAGCACAGAAGTACGAGATCAACCTCGGCTATCCTATGCCTCGCGCAACGTTCATGGGCGGTGTAAGCCTGAATTTTTAAAATGGAAGAATTGAAAGATTGAAAAATTATGGAAGCAAATGTAAGACTTTATGCGTTCAACTATGACGAGGCAAAGACCTACCTATGGGCTGCGGTATTCGTAGCATGCAACCTGGCGCTGCCTCAAGTGTTCCATCTCATCCCGCAGGGTGGCATCATCTTCGCGCCCCTGTCGTTCGTTATCCTCGCCGGAGCCTATAAGTTCGGCTGGAAGACAGGGCTGCTCGCGGCTCTCGCATCGCCGCTGGTCAACCATCTGATTACCGGCATGCCTGCTTGGGAAGTTATGCCCGTGATGGCCATGAAACTCGTCGTGCTGGCCATAGTTGCCGGTCTGACTGCCCAGTATTTCAAGACTGTGAGTCTGCCGCTCATTATTGGCGTCGTACTGGTCAGCTTGGCTATCGGTTGTCTTGGTGAACTGCTCCTGACTGGCGGCATTGTTGCCACCGTTGCCGATGTCACTATCGGCTGGCCAGGTTTGTTGTTGCAGGTCTTTGGCACCTGGTTTATTCTGAAATACACAAAATAAAGGCTTATGAAGATATTGATGATTGGTGGCACCGGCACAATCAGCTCGGCCATCACCCGACAGCTTTCAGAGAGCGGCCATGAGCTATGGCTGCTGAACCGCGGCACGCGTAAGAATGAGGTGCCCGCAAACGTCAGACAAGTAATTACCGACATCGACGACGAGGAAAGCGTGCTCACTGGTTTAGCCAGTGAGACCTTCGACGCCGTCTGCGAGTTCATCGGCTTCATACCGGCACAGGTGGAGCGCGACATCCGTCTGTTCCGCGGACGCACACGCCAGTACGTCTACATTTCGTCAGCCTCGGCATACAATAAACCTGCGGCAAGTCACGTCATCACCGAGGGCACCACACTGGCCAATCCCCATTGGGAATACTCGCGAAACAAGATAGCATGCGAAGAGCTGCTGATGCACGAATACCGCGAAAACGGTTTCCCCGTGACCATCGTGCGCCCCAGCCACACTTACTGCGAGCGTGGCGTACCTCTCAGCGTTCATGGATTAAAAGGCAGCTGGCAGGTGGTGAAGCGCATGATGGAAGGCAAGCCAGTCATTGTTCACGGCGACGGCTCGTCGTTGTGGACACTGACGTGGAATGAGGACTTTGCACGCGGCTTCATTGGCCTGTTGGGCAATCCGAAGGCCATTGGCGAAGCTTTCCAGATTATGAGCGACGAACAGCTGACGTGGACGCAAGTCTATGAGTGCGTCGGAAACGCACTCCACGTGACCGTGAAGCCTTACTACGTAGCTTCAGAGTTCCTTGCGGCTGTTGCGCCTGCAGAGTGGGACTTCGAGGGCAACCTAATAGGCGACAAGGCTGTCACCGTCTGCTTCGACTGCTCGAAGTTGAAGCGTGCCGTTCCTGGTTTCCAAGCCACGACGCGCTTCGACGAGGGTGTGCGCCGCTGTGTCAAACACATCTTAGAACACCCAAAGCTACAGGTGGAAGATCCCGAGTTCGACGCTTGGTGCGACAAAGTCATCGCAGCACAGGAAGAGGCCAAGCGAATACTGAAATAACAACGATTAGTCTTAATATCGCATGATGAGAAAACTGATGATGGCAGCCTTGCTATGCTCCGTGACGGGCATGCAGGCTCAGAATGAGGTGCAGATTCGCCGCAACCAGGTGGGCTGCTATCCTCAGCAGGAGAAAGTGGTTGTCTTCGAGGGCAAGAACCCTGGCGGCAAAGTACGTGTAACGACTCCCAACGGTAAAGTGCTGAAGGCAAAGGGTGTCCGTAAAGCCGTTTCACCACTGTCGCAGAAGACGCGCTATGTTGTGAACCTCGGCGAGCTTACGGTTCCTGGCGACTATCGTGTAAGCGTGGGTAACGAGCAATGTGTGCTGCACGTCAGCGAGCATCCTTATCACGACATCGCCACAGCCTCGCTGCGCCTCTTCTACCTCATCCGTTCAGGTGTGGCCATCGAAAAAGGCGGGGTTTACAACCGTCCTGTAGGGCATGCCGACACACACGTGCTGGTGCATAACTCTGCCGCCTCGACGCTACGTCCTACGGGTACCGTCATCAGCTCGCCCTACGGCTGGTACGATGCAGGCGACTATAATAAATATGTGGTGAACTCGGCCTTCAGCATTGGCCTGATGTTCGCTGCCTACGAACAGCAACACGACTACTTTGCACAACTGAACACCGACATTCCTGAGAGCGGCAACGAGACCCCTGACTTACTCGACGAGATGATGTTTAACCTGAAGTGGTTCTTCACCATGCAAGACCCGGAGGACGGTGGTGTCTATCATAAGCTGACAACGCCAAACTTCGAGGGTTTCATCATGCCTGCCGATTGTAAACAGCCTCGATACGTGGTGGCGAAGACCGTTACGGCTACCCTCGACTTTGCCGCCGTGATGGCCGATGCCGCCCGACTCTACGAGCCCTTCCAGAAAGACTATCCCGGTTTTCCTGCCCAAGCTGCTGCCGTTGCCGAACGCGCCTACCAGTGGGCGAAACAGCATCCGACGGCATTCTATCTGCAACACCAGTTGAAAGACCCTGCCGTAACCACTGGAGCATACGGTGACAGAAGTGCCAGCGACGAATTCTTTTGGGCGGCTACAGCACTCTATCGGCTGACTGGCAAGCAGGAGTATCTGGACGATGCCCTCCAGCATCAGCCAAAGCAGTTCACGGCGCCTTCATGGGGTAATGTGGCCACGCTTGGCGCCTTTGAGTGGTTGGCAGCCAAAGGTTCGGCTTTGTACGAACCCATGCACAAACAGTTGACGACCTACTGCGACGCTGTCATCAAGGGTGTTGACGAGTCGTCGTTCCAGTCGCCGTATGGCAATAGTCCTCGCGATTTCGGATGGGGTTGTCTGGCCGAGCATTTGTGCTGTCAGGCACTGGCATTGCTCTATGCCGACCAGCTGGAAGGTACTGGAAAATACCGTCGTTATGCGCTGCAGAATGCTGACTATCTGTTAGGTCGCAATGCTACCGGTTACTGCTATGTGACGGGCTTTGGCGACAAGAGTCCCATGCATCCACACCACCGTCCGTCGGCTGCCGACGGCATAGAAGCCCCGTTCCCCGGCATGCTCGTTGGCGGACCTAATCCTGGGCAACAGGACAAAAAGGACATGCACAACTCCGTGTACCCCTCGAATGTTGCCGATGAGTCATACATCGACGATGCCGAGTCGTATGCCTCTAACGAAATAGCCATCAATTGGAACGCCTCGCTCGTGGCCTTCCTCTGCTGGCTCGATGCCTTGAAAGATTAACCCACTTTGTCCTGTAAATTGCGACAGAATCGCAGCTTACAGTTTTTAATTATCGCGCCAACGGTAGCCACAAGCTCATGTCGTCGATACCACGATTGTCCCATGCGTAATAAGGGATAAGCCGGATGCGCACCTTCTTGCCCTGTTCAGGCTTCGTGAAGGTACGGTAGAGTGTCTGGTTGTCCCATTTCTGTTCGTTCACCAACTGGGCATCACCTTCAAGCACGATCATCTCGTGGCCACTGATGGTCATCTTCTTTTCCGTCAACTGGATGTCAGCAGGAATGGCAATGTCGTTGATTCTGGCCGTTGGCTCGGTGTCCTGCCCTTCCAAACAATAGACAATAGGACCGCGCATGACAGCAATCTGGTTTTTGGCCTCTTCCACTAGCGGGTTGGCCTCAACGAGACGCACCTTCATGGGAAGGTCAAGTTCAATGACGTCGCCCTTCTTCCATTTGCGAGTAAGGGTGACCGAGGCAGAACCTCGATCCACGGTAACTGTTTCTCCGTTCACCTTTACGGTGCATTCCTTTGTCCAGTCAGGGATGTGAAGCACAACAGCCGACAGCTTCTTAGCTTTCTGAACAGTCAGCATGATGTGGCCGTCCCAAGGATAATTGGTCACCTGCTCAATCTCCAGTTCTTTTGTCACGAGCTTATTCTGTCCATAGAGGTTGACATAAAGCGTCTGACCGGCAAGGGCATAGGCATATTCCTGCGCCTGACAGAGCGTACGCATCGTGTTCGGCGGACAGCAGAAGCACGAGATGTAGTGCTGGCGGTGCTTGGGCCAACGCATCACATAGGGGAACTCCTTGGTACGGCGCAGGGTTTCAGTATAGAAGAAGTCGCGACCATCGAGCGAGATACCACTGAGAATGCCGTTATACAGCTCGTTCTCGATGTTGTCGAGATACTTGCCGTCAGCTGTCGTCTGGAACATACGCCATGAGAAAAGCAGCATGCCAATCTGGGCACAGATCTCGTTATGGGCAGCCTCTTGCGGCAACTGGAACTGCCTGCCATAGGCCTGGTGAATCTGCTGGATACTGGGTTGGTCGTAGGTGGTGCCGTCGGGTGACACGCCGTCGTAGAGGGCTCCACAGCCGCCCATGATATAGATCTTATGCTGAACGATGTCATCCCAGATGGCACTGAGGTTCTTCATCAGTTGTTCCTCGCCTGTCTCGGCATAGAGATCGGCTACACCAGCATAAAGGTAGTTGGCACGCACGGCATGCCCCATAGCCTCATACTGGTCACGAAACTTGTGGCGATCCTGGTTATGGTCTTCACCATTGGTCACGTTATCACGAATGGCAATGAGTCCCTTTGCCAACGTCAGATAACGCTCGTCACCCGTCTCACGATACATCTCTGCAGCACCCATATAGTGGCTGGGGCAGATGGCATTACGCGAGAGCTCGGCAGCATCGTTGGTCAGGAAGTTATAGAGGAAGTCGGCCGCCCGCCTGCCGCACTCGAAAAGAGTCGTCTTACCCGTAGCACGCTTGTGTACAATGCCTGCAGTCATCAGGTGACCGAGGTTGTAGGTCTCGAAGTTCAGGCGCGATGCAAAGGCTTTCTTATGGTCATTGCCAATCTCAATGCCGATATTGGTGTTGTCGCCGGCATGAGAGTCGATCCCGAGGTTACGTTCCGAGATGACGACAGGTGTGTGAATGTAGCCGTCGTTACGCTGAGCCAGTGCCACCTGCTCGATAAACTTGTCCATCAGGGCATCAATCTTCGGATCCTTGGTGACGGCATACACCGTAGCACAGGCCTCTAACCACTTGTACATATCACCGTCGTGGAAAGGAGGACCGTGGTGCTTACCCTCGACGGTGCCGGCGGCCACTTCGAAGTTGCGGAAGCCATTGCTGCCGTGCTTACCCTCGCTATCGAATATCTCCCAGGGTGTGTTCCACGTTTCCCACATATCCCAGATGCCTGTAGTGGCGAGCACCTGGAAGCGGTCACCCCAGAATCCGCCCGTCCACTGTGTGGCCCCCAAGGGCACGTTCTGCATCTTAGCCTGTTGACTACGGCTCATATCGGTCAGGCCCTGAGCGTGTGTGGTTGCTGTCATCACACAGAAAACAAAGAAAGCACAGCAAAAGAATCTCTTCACCATCTTCAATTTATACCTTTATTTATGTATAAAATGGACGTTCGACAGCGTGTTTTGTCATCTTTTACGCAAATTAATGCTTGATTGTGAAGAAAAATGCGTAACTTTGCCCCTGATTTTTAAATTTAAACGATTATGGAGAATACACCTACTCCCCACATTGGGGCCAAGTTCGGCGATATTGCCGAAACTGTCATCATGGCAGGCGATCCGCTACGTGTGAAATTCATGGCGGAGAATTATTTAGAGAATCCCGTGTTGTTCAACAATGTCCGCGGCATGTTAGGCTACACCGGCAACTACAAGGGACAGCGCATTAGCATCATGGGGCACGGTATGGGCATGCCTTCAATGGGTATCTACTCCTACGAGATCTTCCACTTCTACGGTGTAAAGACCGTCATTCGTATAGGCTCAGCAGGCTCACTGAACCTCGACCTGCATGTTGGAGACCTGCTGATTGCTATGGGCGCCTGCACCGACTCCAACTACGCTGCCCAGTTTGAGCTGCCCGGCACCTATGCACCCCTTGCCGACTTCGCTCTGCTGCGTAAGGCTGCCGATACCTGCGATGCCTTGGGCTATCGTTACAAAGTGGGCAACATCATCACCTCAGACACCTTCTATTCCGAGAATCCGCACGACGACAAGTGGATAAACATGGGTGTGCTGGCCAAGGAGATGGAGGTGGCTGCACTCTACATGAATGCGGCTCGTGCTGGGGGACGCGCTGTGGCTGTGCTGACTATTTCTGACCACATCCTGACAGGTGAGGTGACCACAGCTGAAGAGCGCCAGACAACCTTCACAAAGATGATGGACGTAGCCTTCTCGCTCATCGCCGACTAAGTAGTTAATGATCCTATAAAAACTATCGCGTTATGAGAAAACTGAGATGGATGCTGGCCTTCGCGGCCGTTATGGTTGCCGTAGCCTCATGCGGCACGAAAAAAGAAGCACCGAAGAAGATGCTGGTGATTTACTATTCACAGACGTCGAACACCAAGACCGTAGCACAGGAAATAGCCAAGCGGACAGGTGCAGACATCGAGGAGATTGTTCCCATAAAGCCCTACGACGGTGACTTCCAGGCCACCATCGGACGCTGTATGCAGGAGCGCGAACAAGGCATCACGACCGAGATCAAGCCCATAGCTGCTGACCTCGCCAACTACGATGTCATCTTCATCGGCTACCCCATTTGGTTCGGCACATACGCACCACCTATGGCCACCTTCCTGGGGCAGGTTGACCTCAGCGGCAAGAAAGTGGTTCCCTTCTGCACCTTCGGCAGCGGCGGATTGGATTCGAGCGTGAAAGACCTGAAGGAGAAACAGCCAAAGGCCGAGATACTGCCTAGTTACGGTGTGCGTGCCGCCCGAATGGCAGCCGTTCCCAAGGAGGTCGACCAGTTCCTGAAGGCAGGCGGCTTCATCGAAGGTGAATATACGCAGCCAGCCCCCTTTGGCGAACAGCATGAGGTGAG
>Ga0310786_10003219_pt1 | contig 23967 bp, 19 predicted proteins | sample AusTroGonzalo_MG_FD_203881 | JGI IMG/M metagenome (GOLD analysis project Ga0310786, IMG submission 203881) | Bovine rumen microbial communities from tropical cattle in Woodstock, Queensland, Australia - Gonzalo_03 (v2) (version 2) | ecosystem: Host-associated > Mammals > Digestive system >...
ATCCAAAGCAGTAGCAGTGTCACCCTGAGCGGAACGTCAGCGAAGTCGAATGGGTCTAGTAGCAGTACAAAAAAATCTTCAAGTAGCCGCATGGATTCTGTCGGCTCTTCGAGCCTCCAGAATGACAGTAAGTCGTCATCCTCTAAGATCGTCAAATCCTCATCCTCGACAAAGACTCCTTCGTCATCCTGGAGCGGAGCGATAGGATCCAGTAACAGTACTCCAAAGTCTTCCTCCTCCAAAACTGTCATCCTGAGCTCTAGCAGTGTCACCCTGAGCGCAACGTCAGTGGAGTCGAATGGGTCCAGTGCGGCATCCTCCAGCAGCGAGTACGTGCCTTTTGATCACTCGAAGACTTTGGCTGCTGGCTGGCGTATAGGTGGTGATGATCGTTACAAACAATTCACCGATCCGCGTAATGGCCGGAGTTATTACTATATCAAGATTGTAGGAAAAAATAGTTTAAAAGAAAAGGATTCTGTGACAATCATGGCGGAGAATCTGAACATCGGTGAGATGGTTTTGGGCGAAGACGACCAAAACAACGATACCAAGATAGAACGCTACTGCTACAATAACGATACCACCAAGTGCGATGAATTTGGCGGACTTTACCAGTGGGCGGAGATGATGCAACTGCCTAGCCGCTGCAATGCGGAAAGTTGTGCGGACTTGATACAAATAAACCACCAAGGAATCTGCCCCGATGGCTGGCGATTGATGACTTATGATGATTTTTACATCGCTTGGCATGCAGAAACGAACGAATACGGTATCAAAGGAACTCGCTCTGCTTATGGCTTTGGTGGAAATAACTACAGTGGCTTATCTCTTACCGGTGCTGGATTGAGAAGGGCTGAGGGGAAATTTAATGGTTTAAAGGATGGGGCGTATTGGCTTTTCCCGGAAGAATTTGAAAAGAAAAAAAATACACATGCTTATGCAGGTTTTGTGTCCGCGTTAGATGATTATGCTCCCAGTCGAAATACTAACGATAGTAAGATGATTGGCATTTCCGTCCGTTGTGTAAAAGTTGAACAGTAGTTTTCTTATGAAACAAGTTCTTATTACTGACAGAAAAGACTCTTGTGATAAAATGTTAGGTTATACTTGTCATCCTGGAGTGCGTAGCACGATAGGATCCATGCTTTTTGCCATTGCGTTGTGCCTTACCGCTTGCGGTGACGATAGCAGCACATCCGTAAATGACGATGAATCTTCATCTTCAGCCATCCAAAGCAGTAGCAGTGTCACCCTGAGCGGAACGTCAGCGAAGTCGAATGGGTCTAGTAGCAGTACAAAAAAATCTTCAAGTAGCCGCATGGATTCTGTCGGCTCTTCGAGCCTCCAGAATGACAAGAAATCCTCATCTTCGATGAAAAGTCCATCGTCATCCTGGAGCGAAGCGATAGGATCCAGTAACAGTACCCAAAAGCCTTCCTCCTCCTCCAAAATCGTCGTTCAAAGCAGTAGCAGTGTCACCCTGAGCGCAACGTCAGTGGAGTCGAATGGGTCCAGTGCGGCATCCTCCAGCAGTGAGTACGTGCCTTTCGATCATTCGAAGACTTTGGCTGAAGATTGGCGTGTTGGCGAAAATCGTTACAAGCAATTCACTGACCCGCGCAATGGCCGTAGTTACTATTACATAACCATAACTTCTGTTTATAGTGGTGATTCTGTGACTGTAATGGCGGAAAATCTGAACATCGGCGAGATGGTCTTGGGCAAAAATGACCAAAATGATGATGCCAAGATAGAACGCTATTGCTACAATAACGATACCACCTTATGCGATGAGTTTGGCGGACTCTACCAGTGGGCGGAGATGATGCAACTGCCGAGCCGTTGCAATACCGAAAGTTGTTCTGATTTGATACAAGAAAACCATCGAGGCATTTGCCCAGAAGGCTGGCGGCTGATGACTTATGATGACTTTGTTGTAATAGAAGGTTACAAAGATGAATTCGGATATGGCATTAAGGGCCTTCGCTCTGCTTATGGTTTTGGCGGAAATAATTATTCAGGTTTTTCCCTTACTGGTGCAGGCTTGAGAACGCTTGAGGGGGGATTTGATCGATTGAAAAACGGTGCATATTGGTTTCTTCCAGAAGAATTTGAAGGAAACGAAGAAACTCTTGCTCATTCTGGTTCTGTATCGTCAAATAATGATTCTAGTCCAACGAGAAACAATAAATCTACAAAATCTAAAGGCAATTCCGTCCGTTGCGTAAAAGTTGAACAGTAGTTTTCTTATGAAACAAGTTCTAGCTACTTTATCTCTCGTCTTTAGTCTTTCGTCTTTCTGTCATCCTGGAAGGAGCCGTAGGCGACTGATAGACAACCCAAAAGGTGAGTGTCGCAGCAATGCTTGCATGGGTATGACCGAGCCGAAGGGTTGGGGCTTTGCCCCATCCATGCTTTTTGCCATTGCGTTGTGCCTTACCGCTTGCGGTGACGACAGCAGCACATCCGTAAATGATGATGAATCTTCATCTTCAGCCATCCAAAGCAGTAGCAGTGTCACCCTGAGCGGAACGTCAGCGAAGTCGAATGGGTCTAGTAGCAGTACCAAAAAATCTTCAAGTAGCCGCATGGATTCTATCGGCTCTTCGAGCCTCCAGAATGACAAGAAATCCTCATCCTCGATGAAAAGTCCATCGTCATCCTGGACCCCTGATGGGGGGATAGGATCCAGTAACAGTACCAAAAAGCCTTCCTCCTCCTCCAAAACCGTCGTTCAAAGCAGTAGCAGTGTCACCCTGAGCGCAACGTCAGTGGAGTCGAATGGGTCCAGTGCGGCATCCTCCAGCAGTGAGTATGTGCCTTTCGATCATTCGAAGACTTTGGCTGAAGATTGGCGTGTTGGCGAAAATCGTTACAAGCAATTCACTGACCCGCGCAATGGTCGTAGTTATTATTACATCAAGATAATTGGTAAAGATTATCTAGGTGATAAAGACTCCGTGACAATCATGGCGGAGAACCTGAACATCGGCGAGATGGTTCAGGGCAAGGACGACCAGAAAGATGACACAAAGATAGAGCGCTATTGCTACAATAACGACACGACCAAGTGTGATGAATATGGCGGACTCTACCAGTGGGCGGAGATGATGCAGCTCCCCAGCCGTTGCAATACCGAAAGCTGCTCGGACTTGATACAAGAAAACCATCGAGGCATTTGCCCAGAAGGCTGGCGTTTGATGAAGGATTTAGACTTTTATATCGCTTGGCATGCAGAAACTAATTCGTATGGAATAGAAGGGGTTCGCTCTGCTTATAGCTTTAATGGCTATAACTCGACGGGCTTATCCCTTATCGGTGCTGGCTTGAGAAAGGCTGAAGGTGGATTTGCTGATTTGAAATTGGGTGCATATTGGTATTATTCCGAGGAATATGAAAAAGGGAAAGATTTGCGTGCATACGCAGGTTTTGTCTCTGCATTAGATGATTATGCTCCTGATCGTAATGCTAGCAATAAGAAAACCGACGGATTCTCAGTCCGTTGTGTAAAAGTTGAACAGTAGTTTTCTTATGAAACAAGTTCTAGCTACTTTATCTCTCGTCTTTAGTCTTTCGTCTTTTATCTCGTTGACCGCTTGCGGTGACGATAGCAGCACATCTGTAAATGACGATGAATCTTCATCTTCAGCCATCCAAAGCAGTAGCAGTGTCACCCTGAGCGGAACGTCAGCGAAGTCGAATGGGTCTAGTAGCAGTAACAAAAAATCTTCAAGTAGCCGCATGGATTCTGTCGGCTCTTCGAGCCTCCAGAATGACAAGAAATCCTCATCCTCGATGAAAAGTCCATCGTCATCCTGGACCCCTGATGGGGGGATAGGATCCAGTAACAGTACCAAAAATCCTTCCTCCTCCTCCAAAACCGTCGTTCAAAGCAGTAGCAGTGTCACCCTGAGCGCAACGTCAGTGGAGTCGAATGGGTCCAGTGCGGCATCCTCCAGCAGCGAATACGTCCCCTTTGATCATTCTAAGACGCTTGCCGAAGATTGGCGTGTCGGAGAAAATCGTTACAAGCAATTCACCGATCCGCGTAATGGACGCAGTTATTATTATATAACCATTACTTCTGTTTATAGTGGTGATTCTGTGACTGTAATGGCTGAAAATCTGAACATCGGCGAGATGGTTCTGGGCAAGGATGACCAGAAAGACGATACCAAGATAGAACGTTACTGTTACAATAACGATACCACCAAGTGCGATGAGTTCGGAGGCTTATACCAATGGGCTGAGATGATGCAGCTGCCTAGCCGTTGCAATACCGAAAGCTGCTCGAACTTGATACAACCGAACCATCGAGGCATTTGTCCAGAAGGCTGGCGGTTGATGACGTATGATGATTATGTTGTAATAGAAGGTTATAAGGATGAATTCGGATATGGCATTAAGGGCCTTCGCTCTGCCTATGCTTTTGGTGGAAATAATTATAGCGGTTGGTCCCTCACCGGTGCTGGAATGAGAAACGCCAAGGGGGGATTTGATTATTTAAGGGATGTTGCATATTGGTATTATCCAATAGAAAATAAATACGATTATGCTACATTTGCAAGTCTTGGATATGTGAGTACAACTAATTATACATCAAGTAAGGATGAGGGAGATGTGAAAACATTTGGACTCTCCGTCCGTTGCGTAAAAGTTGAACAGTAGTTTTGCTTACTTTGTCATGCCCGGCAATCAAACGTTGTCCGGGCATTTTTTTATGAGCATAATCAGACTTTAGTAGGAAAATTTTAACGTTGTTTACTATAATTGCTATATTTTATAACAAAGTCTATTTGGAATGAGTTTATTTTGTAAGGTGCTTTGATGATTCTTGATCAGCAGCGAAAGATTTTTCATGAATCCTGGTATAGGCTTGCGGAAAGCAAAATTACTCTGCGTGCCAGCGTGCGAGTCCATCGCCAGATGTATCGCGGCGTTTTGTGGTATGTCCTCTATGAACCGTTTACTAATCAGTATTACCGCTTGCCTCAAGGGGCTTACGAATTTATTTCCAAGTTGAGTTCCCGCAAGACCGTGGGCGAAGTCTGGAACGATTTGCTGAACAGCGGTATGGAAAACGTGCCTAGCCAAGGCGAAGTCATCGAGATGCTTTCGCAACTGTACCAGTCGAACATGCTCTTGTACGAGGGCGTCGATGATGGCATGATGTTGTTCGACCGCAACAAGAAAAAGGTGCAAAAGAAGGTGAAGGCCACGCTTTTGAACATTTTCTTTTTGAAAGTGCCTATTTTCGACCCTGAGTTCATGCTGCGGCGTCTCAAGTGGCTTATCAACATTTTGCTGAGCGTGCCGTTTGCGCTTGTCTGGCTTGCCGCTATTATCGTGGCTACAAAGTACGGCATTGAAAACTTCGATACGCTCAAGGACCAGACGCATGGGTTCCTCTCTCCGTCGAATATCGGATGGGTCTATGCCTGTACCGTGGCTGTCAAGTTGCTCCACGAATTCGGGCATAGCGCGGTGGTGAAAAAGTATGGAGGCGAGGTCCATACGGTGGGTGTCATGTTCATGCTTTTGGCTCCGCTCCCGTACATGGATGCCTCTGCCAGCTGGTCTTTCCGCAAAAAGTGGCACCGCGTGTTCGTCGGTGCCGGCGGCATGCTTTTTGAATTCTTCATTGCCGCAGTCGCTCTCATCTTGTGGGCGAATCTTGGTGGCGGAACGCTTAAGGCTATTGCATACAATGTATTTGTAATTTGTTCTGTATCGACGGTGCTCTTCAACATCAACCCCTTGATGCGTTTTGACGGCTACTACATCTTGACGGACGTGCTGGATATGCCCAACTTGCAACAACGTTCCGTGAGCCACCTGAAGTATCTTCTGGAACGTTACGTGTTCCGCAAGTACGATGCCGAAAACGTTGCGGAATCGTGGAATGAACGGTTTGTTTATACGTTCTACGGAATTGCAAGTGCCATTTACAGGTTCTTTTTGTTTGCTGGGCTTGTCATCGCCATTTCGGAGCATTACCTGATCCTCTCGTTCATCATGGGGACCTTGCTTTGCCTGACAATGCTTGTCATACCGTTTGGCAAGTTCCTGAAATACATATTTGCAGGCCCGGCTCTGGCTCAAGTACGTGGTCGCGCTGTGTTTACGACGTTGTTTGTGCTTGCATCGCTTGTGGGTGTTTTGTTCTATTTGCCTGTTCCCGATACGTTTACGGCTCCGGGGGTTATCGAGGCGACTCGTTACGAAAACGGCATTGTCGGCGAAAGTGGCATGGTGACCGATGTAAAACATATTTCGAACGATTATTTGCATGTCGGTGACACCCTCATGGTTTTAAAAAATCCTGAACTGGATTACAAAATCGAAGAGAAGCAAGGTGAAATCAGTGAGGCGAACCAGATGTATTACCGAGCCTTGGAACACGCCCCGGAAAACATGCTTCCGATAAAGATTCGCTTGAACGTGCTGAATCAAGGGTTGAACGATTTGCTTGAACGGCAGAAAAGGTTGACTCTTGTCGCTGGAATGGATGGCGTCTTGAGTGCCGGTGACATCGAAAATTACGTGGGGAAGTATATCAAGAAGGGGGATTCCATCGGTCTCTTGCTGGATACAAATTCCTTTGATTTTGTCGCGGTCGTAAGCCAGGAAGATGTCTCGCGACTGTTTTCGGGGGTGACGCATAAGACGAGCATTCGCTTGAATGGCGATGCTTTTACCGAACTTTCGACCGACTCGATTCAAGTGATTCCTACGGCTCAGGACAAGCTCCCGTCCAATGCGCTGGGGTGGCATGGCGGTGGCGATATCGAAACGAAGACGAACGGTTATTCGGAACAAACTGCTGAACCTGTTTATCTTGTAAGGACAAAACTTTTGGATAAGGACGGACGTGTGCTCAAGATGCATGGGCGTTCTGGGAAAATCCGTTTTGACTTGGGGACAAAACCGCTTGCATTGCAGGGAATCCGCAAGGTGCGTCAAGCGTTGCAGAAGTACTATAGGCTGTGATGGGTCCGTAAATGAACTTGACTGAAAATTACAGGCTGACTTCTCTAAAGCGCATCAAGAAAATCCCGACCGGGGCCGATGCGGTTGTTTACCGTTTTGTGGGTATGTTCAAGGAACGTTCCAGTGTCCGCCGCAAAACGCTTAAGACTGCAAGGAAAATCGATGCTATCGGGAAGGAACTTTCTTCTTTGGAATCTTCTGAACTGAGAAAAAAGATCATTGTCATTCGCGAAAAGTTCAAGCGGCCTGTTCACGATGACGTGCTGGCCGAAGCGTTTGCGATTGTGCAGGAATCTGTGGCTCGCGTTTTGGGGTATCGCCCTTATGTAGAACAAATTGCGGGTGCCCTTGCTTTGTATAATGGCTACATTGCCGAAATGTCCACTGGCGAAGGCAAGACGGTTACGGCTGCCATGTGCGGCGTTATTCGCGGCTGGAGCGGTCGCCCATGCCATGTGATTACGGCGAATGATTATCTGGCTTCGCGTGATGCGCAGATTATGAAACCGCTTTATAATTTTTGCGGTGTTTCTGTCGCCGCTGTGACGGGTGCCATGAAGCCTCCCGAAAGGCGTGCTGGCTATGCCGCCGATGTGACGTACTCCACGGCAAAAGAAGTGCTTGCCGATTTTTTGCGTGACCGGATTGCCATGGGCAAGAGCCAAAAATTCTCGAAGCGTATTCTGGATAGCTTTACGTTACAGCAAAAGGCTGTTTCTGATAAACTTGTGCAACGAGGGCTTTATACCGCTATTGTGGATGAAGCGGACAACGTATTGATTGATGAGGCCGTAACGCCTTTGATTATATCGCGTGAAAAAGAGAACAAGGGGTTCAACAGGACTTGCGAAATCGCCTTTGAACTTTCGGGCAACTTGGTTCGCGATGTGGATTACAAGGTCGATATCAAGTTGCGTACGGTGCGTTTCTTGGTGGACATGGATGCCCGCCTCGAAGAAATTCAAGATGAACTTGCCGAAAAGGGAGAGGGAAACGGCGGCTTTTGCAGGGCTTCCTTCTTGAAGGACTTGGTGCGTCAGGCCTTGATTGCGAAGGAGCTTTTTGTTCTTGGCCGTCAATATCTGATTGAAGAGGGGAAGGTTATCATTGTCGATGAATCGACTGGCCGCAAGATGCCGATGCGTTCTTGGAACGGCGGGCTGCACCAGATGATCGAGCTGAAAGAGGGCTTGGAGTTGACGGGCCTCAAGGAGACCGAAGCGAGAATGAGCTTCCAGCGCTTCTTTAGGCTGTACAAGCATTTTTCGGGGATGACCGGGACGGGGAAGGAAGCGTCGAACGAGTTCTGGATGATTTACGGGACTCCGGTACTTTGCATCCCGAATCACCGTAAGAACAAACGAAAAATTTACCGCTTGAAAACTTACACGACTAAGGAAAAGAAGCGTAAGGCGATTGTGGCTGAAGTTGTCCGCATCCATAAATTGGGCCGCCCGGTGTTGATTGGTACAAAGGATATTGACGAGAGCGAAACATTTGGCCGTATGCTTTCTGAACTAGGATTGCATTGCCGAATTATCAACGCTGTTCGCAGCGATGACGAGGCGAATGTCGTTGCCGAGGCTGGCAAGGCGGGGGCGATTACGGTTGCTACAAACATGGCGGGCCGCGGCACGGACATCAAGATACCCGCAGGCGTGAAAAAGATTGGCGGGCTCCACGTGATTGCGACGGAATGCAACATGTCTTCGCGAATCGACCGCCAGCTGTTTGGACGTTCTGCACGTCAGGGCGATCCGGGCAGCGCAAGCCATTATGCGAGTTTCGAAGACGACGTGCTCCGGCGGAATTTACCGACGGCTTTGACGTCGCTATTTCGCCATGCGGGGCCCTTTGCATCGCTTGCCGTCAAGTGGGCGCAATACCGGGCGGGCCGTAAGTCTTACCAGAGCCGCGTTGCCGTCCAGCGGACGGATACATGGCTAGAAGAATCGCTCGGGTTCAGCAACGGCGACGTGTGATTTTTCTACATTCGTAAATATGGATATTAATGATTGGCGTATTCGAATTGACGAACTGAATGATGAATTGATAGCTCTCCTCAACAAGAGGGCTTCTTACGCAGCTGAAATCGGGAAGATAAAAAAGCAGAAGGGCTTGCCCGTGTTGGATGCAGACCGCGAACAGGCCGTCTTGAATCTCGTTGCCGAAAAGGCGGCGAAAGCTGAGGGGCCTTTGTCTCCGGAATCGTTCAGGAATATTTTTCGGGTTATCATTGATGAAACCTGCAAGGTGGAAGAATAATGGCTGATGGCTTTAGCGGTCGTCTCTCGTTTAGACGCATTACGATGGTGGGCTTTGGCTTGCTTGCAAGTTCCGTTGCGGCAGCCATCAAGCAGGCGAAACTTCCGACAATCATCCGTGCGGTGAGTTCGCCTTCGACGCTCAAGCGTGCAAAAGAACTCGAACTAGCCGATGAATTTTACCAGTACGACCAAACTGAAGAATGGGCGAAAGATTCAGACTTGATTTTGCTCTGCGCGCCGATTGTCCATATTTTGAAGATGATTGATGCTTTGGGCCGTGTTTCGTGGGCGGGGTCTGCGGATCGTCAAATTTTGGTGAGCGATATCGGCTCGACGAAGGTGGAAATTTGCAAGGCCGGTGTGCGTTTGCCGCGTCCGTTCCGCTTTGTGGGCAGCCACCCGATGGCGGGTTCCGAAAAACGTACTTGCGAATACAACGATCCTGCGATTTTTGAAAATGCGTATTGGTTCGTTTGTCCGCCCGAAGGCACCGAAGAATCTGTCTATGCTCCGCTTTTGGAGATGATCCGTTTTGTGGGGGCAAGCCCAGTCGTTTTCCCGCCGGAACATCACGACCGCACGATGGCGTGGGTGAGCCACATGCCGCAGATGCTGAGTTCTACGCTTGCGGGCAATTTGCCGGAGCGTTTGCTTGCTCACAACTACCAGCACTTTGCTGGCCGCGCTTTCCGCGATATGACGCGTATTGCGGCTTCGGGCTGGGGAATGTGGCACGATATCGCCGTGACGAATCGCGACGAGACGACGCGTGCGCTTTGCGAAGTCCGTGACGGCCTCGACAAGACGATTGCGGCGATGAACGGACTCAACGTCGTGAAGGACGGCAAGCCCGCTTCGGGCAATTTTGAAAATGACGAACAGAGCGTCAAGGCGGATAATTCGCAGGCCCTTGCCGATATATTCAAGGCGGGAAACGATGGCCGTGCGAGTCTGTTTGCTCCGGGCCGGAATACGGCTTCGTTCTTTGAAATTACGGTGCAGCTGAAGGACAAGCCGGGCGCGCTTTTGAGCGTGATGCAGCCGCTTGCCGAAGAAGGCATCAACATTCGCGATATCGAACTCATGAAGGTTCGTGAAAATGTGGCGGGTACGTTGTTGCTTGCATTCAAGACCGAAGAAGAAGCGGCTCGTGCTGTAAAGACGCTCCAGTACTTGGAATACGAAGTTAAAGAAAGACGATAATTTGTTGAGAACTTTAAGGATTGTACGATGGAATTCTTGATGAATCCCGACCGTGAACGGATGAACTTGACATTGGTGATGGCTCTTTTGGTGAATGGCCGCACCGTGTTGGAAAATTTTGCGTGGGCAAGTGGTAGTGAAAAGTATGCCGAGGCGCTGAAAGATTTTGGTCTCACTTACGAATTGCAAGGACATCAGCTTGTCTTGAATGGCAAGGGATTCCAGTATTCTATTCCGACGATGCTTCCGTTCAAGTTCAACGAAGCGGATAACGTTTTGCTGTGGACGCTGGCGAGTAAGGATGACGAACAACTTTACACGTTCGCTGCCGAAGTTGACGATGCGGGAATAGCCCGCGTGAATAACGCCAAAGAGACTTTGCAGAAGTATTTCAAGATTAAAGTTCAGAAAGATGAACCAGCAAAGTTTGTCTTTAATTTTTTGCGGGACGAACTGAACGTCAAGAAGGATTCGCTGGGGAACGTCTCATACGCGATGCGCAATAGGCTTTTACTCCGCGCACTTATCCGCAATGATTATTTGAATTTTGAAGAAAAATCGACGGTGCATGACCAGTGGACGAAAATGCTCATTTACTTTGGCGCGGCGGTAAAGTACGAAGGCCGCGGCATGGAACAGCTGAGCGAGTTCGAACGCCGCCTGATGATTGCGCAGGGCAAGAAGATTGAACGCACGCAGTTCACGGAACTTTCGGAGACGAAGGTGATTACGGCACGTGAATACTATGTGCCGGGCGATACGACGGAAGCGACTGCTTTTGCGGTACTCGCGACGGTCGGCAACATGCCCAAGGATAACGTCATCAAGCTTTTGAACGTGGATTTGAACAGCAGCCGTGCGGGTGCGCTCACGTGCCTCAAACGCATGGGCGCGAACATCGAAACGGTCAGCCGTCGTGAAAAGTACGGCGATGTTTTTGGCGATGTCGAAATCAAGCCGCTTGCGTCTGGCAAGCGTTTGCAGGGCCGCCGCTTTAGCGAAGACGTGATTGCGACAGGCCTCGAAGAATATTCGCTTTTGGCGGTGGCGGCTTGCTACGCCGAAGGCGAAACGATTTTGCGTGTGCCGAAAGAAGTGCGTGTCGCGATGCGTCCTTTGAATGAATTCTTGGCGGTGAACTTGCGCAAGACGGGTGCCGAAGTGGGCGTTTATGACGACGGCCTTGTGATTCGCGGTTTGGAAACGATTGTGAACGGCAGCGATTTTGACGGTGGCGAATCGGCTCAGATTGGGCTTGCGTTGAGCGTTCTGTCGGTGGCTTTGCAGAACGACGAACCGGTCGAGAATATGGACAAGGTAGAAGCAGTGTTCCCTGGTGTTGTCGAAAAGTTGAAGAAAGTGCTTGTCGCAGAAAATACCGAGCAGAAGGAATAGAAAGCATGTTTTCTTGGATTCTATCGACATTTCATGTCTCCAGAATGACAGGATGCTGTTTGTCATCCAGCCAGTCATCCCGGACTTGCGATGCACAGTGCTTGTCATCCCGGATTGGCAATGTACTGTGCTTGTCATCCCGGACTCCGTTCCGGGATCTCCTTCTTGGCTGGCAAAGAAAAACGCAGTGATAGGACCCATAAATTAGGCTATTGCATTGGAACAAACGCTTTGAGTGAACGCGAAACTTGAGGATGAAAATGAACAAGTCTTTCAGCAACATTGGAATTGTCGGATTCAAGGACAAAAGCACGGATTTGGCATGTGCCTTGAAGCAGATTACCGCTTGGGCGCTTGAACATCCGCAAGTGAAGTTTTGCGCGCTCGATTCGTTGAAGGAACTTGTGAAAAAGCCAATCCGCGTCGTGAAAGAATCCGCAATGCAGAAGATGGATTTGTTGATTGCGATTGGCGGTGATGGTACCGTGCTTACGGCAGCCCACATCGCGCTTGGTCACGACATCCCGATTCTTGGAGTGAATGCGGGGCGTGTCGGTTTTTTGGCGGAAACGCGCGTCGAAGGCTTGACGAAAACGCTCGATTGCTTGCTTGCCGGGGATTTTTCGACTCGCGAACGCATGATGATTGAAGCGGCTGTCTATCACGGCAAAAAGTGCATTGCAAAACAGACCGTGCTTAACGAAGTCCACGTGCGTGCGCACGCTCCCGAACGCATGGTGAACATTAATGTCACTTACAATGGCACGTGCCTTACGGAATACTGGGCGGATTCGATTCTCGTTTCGACTCCGACGGGCTCGACTGCATACAACTTAGCGGCTGGCGGCCCGATTATCCATCCTTCGACGCCTGCGGTGGTGCTTACGCCTGTGGCTCCGAGCAGCCTTTCTGTGCGACCGCTCGTGCTTTCGCTGACGGACAAAAAATTGCGTGTGGCGTCTGCGGTGAATTGCTCGCTCGACCTCGTTTTTGACGGTCGCATAACGCTAGAGATGAAACCGGAAGAATATGTGATGTTGTCTGAAAGCAAACTCGTGACAACGTTCATTCGCATGCGGCACACGGGTTTTGTGGGGGCTCTCCGCGAAAAACTCGGCTGGACAGGGAAGCCAAGGTCCGCTTGAGTTCGCTATAGCACATCTACTAGCACTTTCTTAATACAGGATCATTAAAAACAGGAATTTTTCTTATTCAATATCACGACTGCTGCAAGAATTAAGGCGATGCCCATTCTAGACATAAATGTCAATGCTTCGGAAAAATAAGTGATGCCGATGTTTTTATTTGATTGTTTATCCATGGCGGGTTAAATCAAGCATAAGTTCTTTTTTCCATCCCGAGTCCTTGCAAAATAAATATATTTATAGGCAGGAAGTAGAATTGTAGGGAACAGTTTATGGATAAACCTAAAAAATTTGTGGTGGAGCCACCTGCGGATACGGTTGAGTATTTTGAGGCTATCACCCGTGCCACTAGCGAATTGTATGTCTCGATACATGTGTTGGACATCGTGAACGGAACGGCGATCCCTATCAAGACAAACCAATTTATCGACAAGTTCATGGAAGAGTGCGACACCCTGCAAGAGAGTCTCACCAATATCATGGTGAATCTTGCTGCTACTGAAAGTGTTGAAACCATCAGGGAATTTACGATTCTTTCCACATTGACCGATCGCATGAAGAATGTCAATGTTGTTTCTGAGATTTTTCATGGAAAAATTCATGGCTGGTGCAAGGCCATATTTGTGCGGGTTGGCGACGATGGCCCCTTGCGCCGTGTTTTGTACCTTGTGGAAAACGTGAACGAACAGGTGTCGAGGATAGAAGAACAGAAAAAGCTTTTGGAAAAGAGTCGTAAACAACAGGATATGATGCATGCGTATGTGAAGGAATCTATCTACACGGATTCCTTGTCACGCGTGATGAACCGTAAATATTTTGATGAAAAACTATCATCGCAGAATTGTCTGGCGCTGGTAATGGCCGATATAGACCTGTTCAAGGGGATCAATGACAATTTCGGGCATCAATGCGGAGATGAAGCCATTGTTGCCGTGGCATCTATGCTCCAATCTGCAGTGCGTAGCATGGACTGCGTAGTGCGTTATGGAGGCGACGAATTCTTGATTTCCTTTAAGGACATAACGCCCGAAGTTCTGGAGGTGAGACTTGAACAGATGCGCGCTGCTGTAAAAAAAATCCAGTTGCCAAGTTATCCTAATGTGAATCTGTCCATGAGTTTTGGCGGAACTTTCGGAGATGGTGTTGTTTCTGATATGTTCGCGTTTGCCGACAAGGCTCTTTACGAATCAAAGAAAAGACGGAACTGTGTTACGTTAGTTCCGTATGAACATTAATGTTGTATGGAATTATTCCATCCCGAGTTCTAGCTTCAGGCTTTGCAGGAATGCTGCGGCGGGCTTGCTAAAGACGGGACTCTTTTTCCATACGACCACGAGACCGCTAGTGCGTAACGGAGTGAACGGCACGAAAGTAAGCTTGCTCTTGCCGCCGGTGTTCAAAAGACCTTCCAGGCAGAAAGCCGCACCGAGTCCCTGCTCCACGAAAACCGAGGCGTTGTAAATCAGGTTGTATGTTGCAATCACATTGAGCGAATGCAGGTCGCGCCCGAGCTGCCCCGAGAATTCACGCATCATCATGGTCTGCCGGGAGGCGAGCAGCGGAATGTTTTCGAGGTCGCGGACGGTCACAAAACCCTTTTTCGCGAGCGGATGATCCTTGCGGACGAGCAGACCCCACGTATCCTTCGCGGGGAGTTCCACGAACTCGTATTTCGACTTGTCCACCGGTTCCACCAAAAGCCCGAAATCCAGAAGCCCCTGGTCCAGTTTCTCCGTCACATCCTGGGCGTTGCCGCTGGTGATATTCATGCGGATTTTCGGATGCTTCGCCTGCATGCGCTTGCAGGCTGCCGCGATAATGCTGAACGCCTTGGTCTCGCCGCCACCGATATACACGTCACCCACGATTTCTTCCTTGCTCGCTTCGGCAAATTCCTTTTCGGTATGGCCCACCAGTTCCATGATTTCTTGGGCGCGTTTGCGGAACCGGATCCCCTCTTCGGTCAGCGTCGTCTTCTTGTTGCTGCGTACAAACAGTTGCACGCCTAGTTCTTCTTCCAGTTCCTGCATCTGCCGCGAAAGAGTCGGCTGCGTCACGAAAAGCACGTTGTTTGCCGCTGCAGAAAAACTCTCCTGCTCGGCCACCGCCAAAAAGTATCTAATTGTCCTGAGTTCCATACGAATGTCATTCCCGCCAGAGCCTGCCCTGAGTACAGTTGCAAGGTGCGGGAATCTCCTTTAAGCAATATACATTATTATGCCTAAAAGGCATGGAATGATGCTTGCTATGCACGTTATTGCGAGGAGCTAATGCGACGAAGCAATCCATTTTAAATAGGGTGTTTATTTTGCAAATGTATTGCGTTTGTACGGACAAAAATGTATATTATGGAGTATGAACAAGACTGCAAATTTATACGCCCGAATTGAGCCCGATGTAAAGGAAGAAGCCGAAAAGGTTTTGGATGCCCTTGGCATTCCTGTTTCGAACGCCATCAACATGTTCTACAAGCAAATAATTTTGCAACAGGGGATACCTTTCGACGTGAAGTTGCCCAAGGCTCCCGAGAACGCTGCAAAATGGTCTAAGGGACGTTTTGACGCGGAACTTGAAAAAGGCTACAACGATATGCTGAAGGGCCGTGCTCGTCCTGCCGCAATGGTTATGTCGGATATTAAGAAGAAAAGGGGTAAATTATAGGAGGGGGAGGAGTCCTCCCCTAGCTCCAACCCCGGATTATTCAACTATTTGAGCAGTTTATGTTTCCCAACGGATTCTAGAACTGTCATCTGTGAAATGGCGATCTGGTTCAGCTTTTGTAGGCGTTCCGACTGAGGAACGCCGTCGTTAATCAGAACGGAATTCAGAGATTCCATGTTAGATAGACAAATCAACTGGTTTACCGAAGCGTAATCTCGAACATTGCCTTGCAAATCTGGGTGCGTATCCTGCCAGTCCTTGGCCGTAAACCCGAACAGGGCCATATTCAAGACATCGGCCTCATTCGCATAGACGATACTCATCTGCTGCTTCGTGAGTGCAGCAGGAATCAAGTTTTGTTTAATGGCGTCTGTATGGATATGGTAGTTGATTTTGGAAAGTTCACGGCGCACTGACCAGCCCAATTTAGCCTGTTCTGTTGCCTTTAGACGCTGGTATTCATGTACAAGGAGCAATTGAAACCGAGGACTAATCCACATTCCGAAATGGTAAGCGATATCTCTGTGAGCGAATGTTCCGCCATATCTACCAGATTTCGCAATGATTCCTTTTGCGTTGGTGGATAAAATCCACTGTTTGGTAGAAAGAACGAAATTATTGCTTCCTGCGGCATTTTTAATTGTACCGAATTCGGTATAATTAAAATTCTCGTTATAGAGGGCTTCCCACTCGCCAATGTATTCTATTGTATTCTTGTTGCTTAGCCACTTGAATATAATGTGCTCTTGCAATTGAGTACGCGCCATATCGGTTAACGAAATATAGTCCTCGTTGCCGATGCGTTGAACGGAAATTTCCGTATCCATAACCTTAATCTTCATCTTTACCTCCTTCCGCCTACAAGCAAAAAAGACGGAAATTTAGTTGCTTCTTGTTCATTTGAACATTTGTTCACTATAAATATAATTTTTCGGAATGAGCATGTCAAGAGATTTCCCATTTTTTTGAGGGGGGAAGAATCCCCCTGGCTTCAGCCCCAAAGGGTCTTCCGCGCACCCCCACTGCGGGGACACCCCGCAACGCCCCATAGTCGGTCAAAATCGGCTTTTTTTCGATTTTTGTCGGGCTGCACCAGCCCGGCGACACCTTTTGACAGCGGAATAATCTATATTTCGTTGCAAATAGAGTTTTTGCTCTTGTTCTCCTCTTGAAAACTAGACACTTTCATGGTTGCGGAGAATAAGGCGAACGCTCACGTCTGCGACAGGCTCCGGTCTGCCGCATCGTTTGGCTACATGGCAAATTTTTATTTGTTGATGCCGCGCGACCTTTTGGGGCGTGAGTTGTTTGTGCTTATTGTAACCAGGCAGTCTAGGCCTTCAAGAGGTAAGTGCAGGCAACTTCACGCCTTTTTTGTATCCAGAAAAAGTTTGGAAGTGTCCGCAAGAACGAGAGTGAACGCTTGTTGAGTATCGCTCTTGTTCTTCTCTTGAAAACTAGACACTTTCACGGTTATAAGAATAAGACAATTACTCGCAACCGCCCGTGAAGGCCACGGGTGTATTGTGTCCTGGGCGTACTGTATCCGCTCGGGATGGTGGCGCGTGGAGCGCCATCGCGGGTTGTTGTGTTCTTTTGAAAATGTCGCGCTTTCGGGCGAGGAGTAGCAATGCTCCCCGCCTTTTCTTTTGCCCGCTAAGCGGCTCCTGAAACCAGGCCCGGCGCATCGCTCCCGCGAGAGTGAACTCGTTCACTTTCAACACGGAGCGAAAGGTGCCGACGAAGGAAACCAAATCTTTAGCCTCTTGGCTAAAAATACAATTGGGTGAAAACCGATTTGAGAATGATTATGCTGTACTCAGCCATTATCTTTCTTTGCAAGGATCTCCATCGGCAGAATTTTACGCCAATATTCTTCGCAAGAACAATTTCGATTTATCAAGTCTTCCTAGTAAGAACTCGTATCAGAAAAATTTTTCTCATTACAATCCGAAGAGAAACGTTTCATTCACATTCATTGATTTGTTTGCTGGCATAGGCGGCTTCCGTTTGGCGATGCAACGAAATGGCGGAGAATGCGTTTTTACAAGTGAATGGGACGAATCTGCTCAGAAAACATATTCGACAAATTATGCTGAGTACCCATTCGGAGATATCACAAAAATAAATCCTGCTGAGATTCCTGATTTCGATGTCCTAACTGGAGGCTTCCCATGTCAGCCTTTCAGCTCTATAGGAAAAAGAGAAGGATTTGAACACAAAACACAAGGAACCCTTTTCTTCTATATCGCCAAAATCATAAAGGAAAAGCAACCGAAGGCGTTTCTTCTGGAGAATGTTCCTGGACTCGTTTCTCACAATGATGGCAAAACTCTTGAAATAATCCTTGACGTTCTTCGCAAAGAATTAAAATATGATGTTTCAATTAAGGTTCTCAACAGTGCGGATTTCGGAGTTCCTCAGGAACGCAAACGTCTTTACTTTGTTGGCTTTAGAAAGGATCTTTGTATAAAGGAATTTGAATTTCCTAAGGAAAATGAAAAACAGGTTGGTATAGGACAGTTCGTTGAAACTGACGCAGAAGGACCTTCTATTTCTGAACATTTGCAGAAATCATACATTTTCAAAAAAGATGATGGTCATCCAGAAATTATCGACAAAGACAGCGATTTCCCTGTAAAGACGTTATGTGCGTCATACCACAAAATTCAAAGAATAACAGGAACATTTGTTAGGGGCGGAAAAACAGGGCTGAGACTTCTTACTGAGCAAGAATGCAAAGCCATTATGGGATTCCCGCCAGACTTTATTGTCCCCGTTTCAAGGACGCAAATGTACCACCAATTTGGAAATTCTGTTGCTGTTCCGGTAGTGCAAAAAATTTCTGAACAAATCGTCAAAGCATTGATGGGAGATAAGTAATGGCTAGTAAATATTCTTCAGGAGCAATTGTTTCTAGCATATTCAAAAAATTTGTCAATGAACAATTGACTCCTGAATTCATAAGAGATGAAGCAAATCGTCTTTGCGATGCTCTCGGAATCGATCATGTTGGAGATCCCGGAAAAGTTACTAGAGATTTTAGGAGTTCTCAAGCCGTTCAAAAAAACGCAGATAAGGCAGAATACTATTGGTTTAATCCAGAAAATTGTCAAGATGAGATTTTTCTTCGATACGACAACCTGTATAACGATTCATCCTTTAACCCTCAAAAGTATGAAGCATTAAAATATATAGATTCATTGCGTTCTTCAATGCTAAATAATCCAACGGACAATGTAGACTCTGTTTTAGAAAAATTAGGTTTAAAAAACACTGATGAATTTCATGATGCGGCAAACACGCCACATAGTGATAATAGGCGTCCTCCACTTGATCCACCCACCCAAATCATCTACTATGGCGTTCCGGGTTGCGGCAAAAGCCATCAAGTTAATAAGAAAATCAAATCACTTCCCGATTACAATAAGATAAGGACTGTATTCCATCCGGAATATACGAATGCCGATTTTATAGGCCAAATTCTTCCTGAAGTGTGTGTTGATGGAAACGGGCGTTCTGTCGTTGAATACAAGTTTAATCCGGGCCCGTTTACGGAAATCGTTCGACGAGCCTATCTCAATCCCGATGAAGAATTCTTCCTGGTGATTGAAGAAATCAATCGTGGAAATGCAGCGGCAATCTTTGGAGATATGTTCCAATTGTTGGATAGGCTTGATGCTGATGAAAAGCCTGTAGAGGTTTCTTCGGAACATGTCTATGGGAAGGGCTGGAGTTCGTATGGAGTGGACAACCCCGATATTAATGCGTATATCCGAAATCAACTTGTAATTTCTTCAGAAAAACCTGAACATTGCTCAAAGGTTAATGGGTCGGGAGAAGACGCGAATCCAAAACTTTACAAATCTGTAGATATTGAATCTGAAAATGTGTCGGTCACATGGAGGGAAAAAACCGAAACTGGTTTTACTCCTAAAGCCAAACATCTCCATTTCTCAGCCAACACAGCCGTCCGCCTCCCGCCCAACCTTTCCATCTACGCGACGATGAATACCAGCGACCAAAATGTGTTCACGCTCGATAACGCATTCCAGCGCCGTTGGGAAATGAAGCAAGTTCCAAACGACTTGAAGGATAAAATCCCTGCGAACGCCTCTGAAGAAGAAAAGAAAAATATTCAAGCCGAAATTGACCAGTATAATGAAATCATTGGAAACACAAATGTCAAATGGGGTGATTTCCGCAAGGTGGTAAACGAAGTCATTATGGATTCGGCGCAGGCAAACGGTCTTTCGAGTATGGAAGACAAACGCCTTGGCGGATGGTTCTTTACTCCGCCGGATAATTTCGCTGAGAAAGTGCTCAAGTACCTTTGGGATGATGCTTTCAAGTTCGATAGAAAAACGCAGTTCGGTGAAATCAAGACCTTGGAAGAACTGGTTAAAAATTTCAACAAGGATGGATTCAAGGTATTCAAGGCCGACGCGATAGCGAAATTGCAGAAAGATTCTTCGACTACGCCTGACGGCGCCGATCAGAATGACACACCGGTTGTAGATGGCTAGTTTGGAACCGAAACAATCTCGTCCGAAACTTAGTGAAGTTTGCGTCTATGGACGCAAGCAAGAGGATGAGTTTGTCGGCATCCGTTATAATGATGGCGAATTGAAGGTCTATTTCCCTTTCGGTTATTCAAGACCCGCTTCTGGTGAAGAACACGATTATCGCGATGACATCTTGAATCTTGTTTCGGTGCTATCCGCTTACTCCAAGGAAAGCCAGGGCGTAGGCGAAAACCATCTGCTGAACGATGAAGAAGTCCAGTTCCCGATTCATGCCTATATCCATGTGTTCAATTATTTCTTGAATCATGGCTACTACATGGAAAATGAGCCTATTTACAAGCGGGCGAAGGGCGGAAAAATCAACTGGTCGAAAACGATCAAACAGGTGCGTCCGCAAATTGTAGGTGATTTTCCGAACGAGAGTGTTGTCTATCTCGATTTTGTGACGAAAAAATCGGCGCACAACGAAAACGAGTTGATAACGCAGATTCATAAGTTCTGCGTCTATGAAGCCTACGAAAAGATTGGTTGCCTTTTTGGTTTCATGCAACCCGACAAGCCCACAGTCCCGTTCAATGCGGATCTTTTTGTTGCGGTTCTGCGTACGCGAATGGCGAATACTTTCAACGAAAAACATTTGCTGTTGTTCCAGAACATGCTCGACATCATTTGCTACTTGGGCAAGTGCGAGGACAATCGCAAGGCGAGTTTTGGTACAAACGACTTTGAATTTGTGTGGGAAAGTCTAATTGATCGTGTGTTCGGCATTGAAAACAAGGATAAGTATTTCCCGCATTGCATTTGGAAAATCGGCAAAGAAGAAGAAACTCTTGATTGGCGAAGTGAAAAGCGGACCACCTTGCGGCCAGATACGATAATGGAATTGCAGGAAGACTGCAAGAAGATTTTCATTCTTGATGCAAAGTATTATCAGTATCCGAAGACACTGCCAGGAACAGGCTCCATTCTTAAGCAAATTGCGTATGCGGAATTCGTAGAGACGATGCTAAACGAAAAGAATATTTTCAATGCGTTTGTCTTGCCGTATGCCGCCGAAGAAGGCTGTAATGCGGAAACGGCTTATCGCTTGGAAAGCTTTGGCTATGCGGAATGTGAATGGAGAAAGGGCGATGCCGAAAACGCGAAGCCCTATGAACGTATTTACGGAATCCTTCTGGATGTCCGTTCCATTATGCAACGGCATCCGCAACATTCCGATGACGACATTGCGGAACTTCGCCGAATAATAATGGAAAAAGTTCCCGAAAAATTTCAGCGTTAGGAATCGTTTAATATTACCGAATTCAGTAACATTAGATTCTAAACCCCTCGAATTCGGCCCCTTTTCACGTTAGGGATAGTGACCCCTTGGGGACGAGACTCGCGAAGTGAGTCTCGGTTTTAACAGTGCTGAGGGCGGTTCGTAAGAGCCGCCCTCAGTGCGTTAAAATATAACCCGACCCGGCGAGCCGGGGAACGCTTGTTTATCTATGCCTAAAAGGCATAGCAAGCCATAATAAATAAGTAATTGTTATTTGAAGCCTTTTTAGGTATATTATAAACAGAAAAGGAAATTTCAACAGATTCCGGCTCGTAGGCCGGAATGACGATGAGGCTGACAATGAAAAATATTCTGGTTCTTTCGAGTAGTTTGCGCAAGGGGAGCAATTCCGAAATCTTGGCGCAGGAGTTTGCCAAGGGCGCTGCCGATGCAGGGAACAAGGTGGAATTTGTGTCGCTGCGGGGCAAGAAGATTGCTTTTTGCACGGGTTGTCTCGGTTGCCAGAAGAAGGGCCGTTGCGTCATCAAGGACGATGCGAACGAAATTGCCGAGAAGATGAAGTCTGCGGATGTCATCGCGTTTGCGACTCCGATTTACTATTACGAAATGAGTGGTCAGCTCAAGACGATGCTTGACCGCGCAAATTCGCTTTACGTGAGCGATTACAAGTTCCGCGAGATTTACCTGCTTGCAACCGCTGCCGATACCGACAAGAAGGCGATGAATATCGCAAAGCGTGGTATTAGCGGGTGGATTGCCTGCTTTGAAGGCGTAAAATTCAAGGGCGGTATCTGCGGCACGGGAGCCGAAGCTGCCGGCGATGTCAAGAAGATGCCCCTGCTCTTGAAGCGTGTTTACACCATGGGAAAAAAAGTTTAACAACGAGGATACACAAATGAAAACTTTCCAGAAAATCGCAACGACCGCCGTCGCAATCCTTGCCTTCGGCGCACTCACCGCCTGCTGCCCCGAAAAGGAACAGACGACGTCTAACGCTCAACAAACTGCCGCAGCGCCCGCGACACAGCCGGCTGAACCGACAAAGGACAACAATATGAATAAGCTTACGCTCACCGCCGAATGGGACAAGGTGTTCCCCAAGAGCGAAAAGGTCGAACATTCCAAGGTCACGTTCAAGAACCATTTCGGCATCGAACTTGCGGCGGATTTGTATGTGCCCAAGGATACGAGCCTCAAGGCAAACGGCAAGTTCCCCGCCATTGCAGTCTCTGGGCCCTTCGGTGCCATCAAGGAACAGTCCTCGGGGCTTTACGCGCAGCACATGGCTGAACGCGGATTCCTGACCATCGCTTTTGACCCGAGCTTTACCGGCGAATCGGGCGGCGAGCCGCGCTACATGAATAGCCCGGATATCAATACCGAAGATTTCATGGCATCCGTAGATTTTCTCTCGACCCGCGACGACGTTGATCCGGAACGCATCGGCATCATCGGCATTTGCGGCTGGGGCGGCATGGCAATCAATGCGGCCGCTATCGACACTCGCGTAAAGGCGACGGTCGCCTCGACCATGTACGACATGAGCCGCGTCGTCGCCAACGGCTATTTTGACCAGGCGAACAACGCGAAGGCCCGTAATGAAATGCGCAAGGCTTTGATGGCGCAACGCACCAAGGAATACAAGACAAAAGAATATGACCTTTCTGAAGTGAACACCCTCCCGGCAGAAGACGCTCCGTTCTTTTTGAAGGACTACTACAACTATTATAAGACTCCCCGCGGCTACCACAAGCGTTCGCTCAATAGCAACACCGGCTGGATAAAGTCCGCAGGAACCTCTCTGTTGAACACGAAGTTGCTCGCTTATGCCAACGAAATTGAAAGCGCAGTCCTCGTGATTCACGGCGAAAAGGCTCACAGCCGCTACTTCAGCGAAGGTGCTTTCGAAAAGATGACCGGCAAGAAGGTCAAGGTCCCCGCAAAGCTTGATGCTGCGAAGAATTGGAACATGACTGTCGGCAACAAGGAACTCATGATCCTCCCGGGAGCCTCCCACGTGGACCTCTACGACAACCTGGAAAAAATCCCCTTCGAAAAGCTGAACGAATTCTTCAAGACGAATTTGAAGTAAACGTCATTATGAAAAAAATATTTGCTTATGTCGTCGCGATTTTGCTGCTGTCGGCTTGCAGTTCCGACGCAGCTTCTTCAACGCAACCGTCGCAACCCGAATCCGACAAAGGGAGCGCCTCTATGAAACTCAAGATCCATGTGAACGACACCTCCTTCACGGCAACGCTCGAAGAAAATTCCTCCGCCAAGGCCTTCGCCGAATTCCTCACGCAGGGCGACCTCACGCTCGACATGCACGACTATGGCAGCTTCGAGAAGGTGGCCGACCTGCCGCGCAGTTTCCCGCGTAACGACAAGCAAATCGACACCGACGCAGGCGACATCATCCTCTACCAGGGCAATTCCATCACCATCTACTACGACAAGAATTCCTGGAACTTCACGCGCCTCGCACGTATCGT
>Ga0310786_10003220_pt1 | contig 23965 bp, 18 predicted proteins | sample AusTroGonzalo_MG_FD_203881 | JGI IMG/M metagenome (GOLD analysis project Ga0310786, IMG submission 203881) | Bovine rumen microbial communities from tropical cattle in Woodstock, Queensland, Australia - Gonzalo_03 (v2) (version 2) | ecosystem: Host-associated > Mammals > Digestive system >...
TTTTATTTACTCCTGTTGTTATTATTCTTTCCGTTCTGACGATCATCGTTAACAAAAAATATAAATGGCTCACTCAGCAGGACGGTTTTCCTTATTTCAATACAAGATTCAGAGATCAGGAGCTTGACAGCGTTCAGTGGAACATCAAGGATCCCTATCAGCAGAATTATGAGGAAATAAAAAAGAAGGACAATAACAACGGTCATATGGATGAACTCTGATGTTCTCGGTATATTGCTTTGTTGGAGAATAAAAAATGTTTCACAAAAAGAAAGTATGTGCATTTTGTATCTGCTCCCCTATTGATATTATTCTTTACGGTTATCCATATCGTTCAGATGACAGGATCAATCCTAAGCTTTCAGAGATCATGAATGTTCTTGACGTAAAAATTGACATAAAACAAATAGAAAATATTTATGTTCATACACCATGCAATCAAGGTGATATACTGGTATTCGGAGATCATGCTAATAATTGTATAGTTTTTGATTTATACAAAGATCCTACCGACCAGCTTGATATCATTTATTTCGGCGTAGTATGCAATGAAAAAATGTATAACACAATGTATGAACTGATCTATGGTATGTACAAGGAAATAGATAAAAAAGTTAAATTCAGTGCGTATGATATCAATTCGCCCAGTTGGGAAAAAGCTGTTATAAATGGCGAAGATACCTTTTCGTTCAACAGCTACAGAGATCATTCCGTAATTACTCAAAAAATCATATATATAATATAACAGTCATTAATGCGGGTGTGGTGAAATTGGCAGACACGCAAGATTTAGGTTCTTGTGCCGCAAGGTGTGCAGGTTCAAGTCCTGTCACCCGCACCAAACAACAAACTGCCTGAATATCGGATTTGTACCGATATTCAGGCAGTTTTCTTATATTCTGAAATCAGCCGTGATTCTGTATAAGCACTAAAATTTCAAAAAAATCACACGAAATTGATTGGTGATGTACAGCGATTAAAATAGTCTCCGCAGCCTTTCAGCTGCGGAGAATGCTTTAATCTTTTGGTTTCTCTTTATATTCTTTCTCAAGTTTTTCAAATTCAGGCATAACGTCTTCCATTGTGAAATCGGGAGAATCAAATTCATAATCATCGAGTCTGAATAAAGTACGTGATTTAAATCCGTCGGGTTCAGTATATATTTGCTCATAAGAGATCAACTGCCAGTTTTCAGTTAATATCAGCCATGTTTCATGTTCACGCCCCTGTTCATCCTGAGTGTGTATATGATACTCCCTTTTTCCGTCGTTATTGCTGACATCAAAGGCAAGTTCTTTAAGCTCTCCCCCGTATCCGGTTGTATCGATCAACGTACCTGAATCATCATATGAGCTAAACTCTCCAACAAATGAACGAGTGCCATAAAGTATTGGTTCAAGGCTCATACGTATATTTCCGCCGTCGTCGTAGCTGTTAACATCCAGGATCTCTCCTGTATCCTTGTTTTTGACCTTGAAAAAGCCAAAATCATTATCATAGCAGCGTCCATGTTCAAATACCAGATCCTCTCTTCCTCTGTCCTCTGTGACCTCCATATCTACCATACCGTTGAAATGAACTTTACCGCAATTATATGGTAATTTTCCTTCACCTGTTGCATATATTCGCTTATTAACTCTGTCTTCGATGTAAAGTCCCTTTAGATGCTTGTCCCACGTCCCATCTCCGTATGATAAATCATATGTGTAATGAGCTTTCAGATTGCTATACTCATTTGTTGAATTCAGGTATATTTCGGAATACTTATTAGGTTCGAGATAATTTTCAAGAATTTGATTGAATTTTGCAACATCATCTTCTTTTTCCAGCTTGCAATAATAATAGTTATCACCTTGAGCTGTAAAAGCTCTCGAAAGATATCCTTTCAGACCGACAGCGGTATCTCCAATGATATATCCTCCTTCGTCTGTCCAAAGTTTTATTGCATCACTGACTGCGGGGCCCCATTCACATTTATCAGCAGGCCATTTTATCCAACTGAGTGAAGCAATTTCATCGCTGAATTTTTCGGGATCGGTTATTTTATAAGCCGTGTAACCACAGGTCAGGCTTGCAAAATAGTATCTTGCAGAACCTGAGTCTTTAAAAATATCTTTTATAATAAGGGGGTTAACATGGTCACTTTCAGAGGTGTTATCCTGATAACCCTCTAATGATTGCCATAACTTGTTAAAATCATCAAGAAGTGTGTATTTCTCTATCCTGTAAACCACATTGCATCCGTTATAATTTCCTGCAATATACCCGTCTTTATTGATCTTCATTCCGTATATATCCGCATAGTTTGTATAATCGAATTCATCTGCTCTTATCCAGCGGCTGTTAAGGATAGTCCTTCTGATCTCATCCTGGTCTTTTATCTCATATGTTTGGGTATCACTGCCATTATGCACTACCGCTGTATTTGGAGGTATGTTTGAATCTGTCATGCTTGCCATAAAGCACTCGTCAATAAATGCCTTTATTTCTTCAGAATTAACATCTTTCCAATTAAGCGGCCGACAGCTTTCGACATCGTACGATTTAACAAAGTAGTTGAATATTTCTTTTCCGTCAGTAAGTCTGTGATACGTTGTTTTATCTGTGTCTCTACCTTTTTCTGTCCATGAACAGTCTCCGTTTTCATATATTTCAAAAGTAAAAACAATTTTATCATCTTTCATGAAGTTAAATCTTAAATGCCTTGGTGTTTTAGAAATATCCTTCTCTTCGATTTCTTCCGTCATGTCGAATTTATCCATATATTCAAAGAATTGTTCTTTTTTCTCATCATCATGAGGAAAACCGAGAACTGTTCCATCGTATACGCAAACAACACTGCTCATTTCGTAAATATCCTTGTTTGCTTTAATTTTGTCATATATGGTATCATAATGTATTTCGTTTTCGATTATATTATCATTCTTATTTTTCATTTGTGAGAAGTAGTATATTCCGCCGCCGGCAGCTCCTGCAACAATCACAAATGCCGCAGCTATACCAAGGAACTTTTTCCAGATAGTACTGTGATATACATCAACACCTGAAACGGAAGACGAATGCTCTTTTTCGCTGAAAGCAACACCGGAATTTTCAGGTTCTGCCGCTGATTCATAAGTAGTATCGGCTTCTTTAATAAGATCTTCGTCTATCATACTCATAGCTTTCATGAAGTTATCCTTATTCATAGTCATATCCCTCCTTCTTCAGAAATACTTTAAGTTTTTTTCTTGTCCGAAAAAGATAAGAAGCGACTGTTTTTTCGTTTAGAGAAAAGCGATCTGCTATCTCTGCTACCGAATCACCGTAAGTATATCGGCGTACAAACACTCGACGGTGTATTTCGCTCTGAGTGCGCAAAAAACGGCTTATGGTGTCCGCAAGTTCAGACAGGGTTATATTATCATCAGGATCAGCAGGTACACAATCGGTTATTTCATCAAGTGATACTGTATAACGGCTGTCACGTTTGGCAGCAAAGTTGTACTCGAGCCTGTTTATAGCAACATTTCTGACGATACGGCATAAAAAGCTTTTCAGGTCATTTGGCTGTGCAGGCGGTATGCTGTTCCATATCTCATAGCAGGCTGAATTTACGCATTCTTCGATGTCCTCGTGCTGAGAAAGAACATTTCCTGCTATATATGTGCATAGTCGTTCGTATTTCTGACGCAGTTCAATGATAGCAGACTGGTCGCGGTTTTGCAGCAGATTAATTATTGATACATCATCCATAATATAGCCTCCCTTCATGAGGAACTTTTGTCCTCTGTATATATAGTCAGATTTTAACAGAGGAATATTTCACTTGAAAAAATTTTTCGGAATATTTTTTCGACTGCTCTTTTTTTCCATAAATTTAATATGATTAAATAATATCATAAAACCTGCTTTTTTTCAAGGAAAATGAACATAAGACAAAAGAAGCCCCGAGATAATGCCTCGGGGCTGAACTTTTATATGTGAATCTGTATTGTTATTAAACTTTTGGCGTTATTTGATGTCAAAATATCCGAGCAGATATTTCTGTATTGTGACTGCATCAATATTTGTAACGCCGTTTCTGTCAATGTCGGCACGCAGATTACCAGCCTCTGTGATATGGTTTTCATCTGTGCCGCTAATACCGTATTTTGAAGGGTTGGCCAGAGACTGCATAATGAGGACGATATCGGACATATCAACTGTTCCGTCATTATTGCTGTCACCGTTTCCGATATCTGCAAAATTCCACTTCTCAATGTTATAATCAAGAGTTGTTTCAGTTTTACCGTTCTTGACAGAGAAATTGATAGTTTCATCACTAAAGCACTTGTAATCCTTCGAGAATATAGATACAGTTGATGAATAATCACCGTCGGGAAGTTCAAAATCACGGTCAAGAGGGAAAAATCCTATTGAGTTTCCGTCGCTGTCCTTTATTTCTGCAACACCTATATTATTAGAATCCTCTCTTAATCCGCTGTATCTTTCATACAGTCTGAAATTAAAAGTGCCGTCGGGCTTAGGCGGTTCTTCGTTGTGTTTAAGCTTTATAGTCCAGTCGGTATTATCATTTTCATTTTCAAATCTGAAGAATTTTGATTCGACGAATTTGTAGCCTTCTTTGTAAAGAGAAAGGCTTTCCGTGTAATCTTTCGGGACTTCCTCAAAACCTATATAATAGCTTTTATCAGGATCAAAATCCGTTTCTGTAAACAATCTTTCAGAAACATTGGAAGTATCCCACATTGCAATGAGTTTGTCAGAAGAAGGGGAGATGTTTTGATATTTTTTATTTTCTTCAAACAGTGCTGCCTTGATACCCTTGATACTTTCACCAGTATCCGCATCGACAATGGATATTTTTGCTGTAGCACCCTCAGGTCTCTCTGACTCCACTACAGTAACGGTGAATTCACTCGGGTTTGCAGTAATTCTGTCTTCATAATCGGTATTTGATCTTCGGGGGCTATATTTAATAACGTATTCGCCTGGTCTACTGTTATCGAATTCATAAGAATCCATTCTTTGCAAAGACAATGGAGTCCCAAAATCATCCCAAACACCATAATGTTCATTATCTAAATTACTTTCGATTACTCCACAGCCAATTGTCCAGCTTCCTGCAAGATCAAGCTCTTCACCGATCTTATATTCAAGCTTTTTAGGCGGAGTAAGAGTTAAGGAACCTTCAAATATATTTATTGTGTAATTATATCTTTCCAGTATCACATCATAGCTTTCGTTTTCTTCGCCTTTATAGTAAATATCTCCTGTATCGTCAACAAAACATTCACCGCGAACGTTTGTAGGTTCGATGTAAAAGCTTATTACGTATCGGTTTTCGTCTGTGAATTTATTAAAAATATCCTTTGGAATCTCAACGCGGATACTGCTTTTATCTTCCGTGTCGTAGTGTCCGCAGTTAATATTCATACTTTTCTTTTTTTCTTTATCATATACACCCGCAAACAGATTGAATTGCAGTCCTGTGTATTCTTTGTCAACTTCATTTTCTTTGATATTAAGTATCATCGTTGGATTCTTTTCTGCACTCGTATCTTCAGTTTCGGAGGCAAAAGCTGTAATGACAGGATTGAATAGCATTCCTGCACATACAACAGCGACAAGATTTCGTTTCAGTATTTTTTTTGCATTCATTGTAATTCCCTCATTTCTTTGATTTTATCATGCTTTTTAAGGTAATAAAGACCTTTCTGTAAATTAGACGTTTAAGACTGTAAAAACTCTCATTTAAAATTATTTAATTTAATATTATAACAACTAAAATTCTAAAAAGTCATACGGAATGAGTGTCAGTAAATTTATCTTGTCATTGACAGAGCTGTTGATATTCCTTATGTAAGATAAATGTGTGGTATTCTATGAATGCATAATTTTTTTGTTCATAGAAAGTTTACTATTTAGGCCGCACATTTTACCAGTCTCATACGTTAAAGCCTATATAGACTAAAGTACAATTATTTCTTACGTTCAGCGAGATATCGCTGTATAATGTAATAAAGCAGTTATATGCTGCAAATCTGAAGAATGGCAGGTGAATATTATGAAACTCAAGAAGATTTCAGCCGCCGTTGCAGCGGCTGCAACTGCAATTGCCCCTCTTTCGGCGGACAGGCTTTCTGTGTTCGTTCCTTCCACTGTGTATGCAACTGAACACGCTATGGGAGCCGCTCTTCCCGACTGGATCCCAGACAGCTTTGAAAGTGCTCTTGAATTCAGGAATACATACGGTGCTACTCTTGTAAAAGACGGCCTTGTATGTGTTGTTTTCAAGGAGAGTATGGCAGGAATGTCAGATGATGAACAGCAGGGAGCGTCACGTTATGAGATCAGGACAACGGAAGGCATGATGAAAGAGCTCAAACGTGAAAAATACTGCTTGGAAAGCTCGGAGACAGACAGCTGCTATGAGGTGGCAGTATACTATGCACCTGAGAAGCAGGGCGAGTTTGCTGTGGCACTGACCGACAAGTGGATACAGATATGCATAATTCCTGAGGACGGATACGATCCTGTTATGGAAAACAATGCCCTTGCTCAAAAGGTGGGGATTGATTTGGGAGGAGTTAACGTTTCAGCTTTCTATTCCTTTTCAGTAGACGAGGATATGGAGATCACCGAGACAGATATCTACGGCTGGCTTCCCGACTGTGCTGCCGAGTACGAGGCTTATAAGGAGAAGAACGGAGCTGTATCAGCAAAGGATGATCTTGTTATGTTCTGTATAGACAAAGCTATCGGTACGGCATACAGTTGGAGCTCAGCTGTGGATGAGGATATGTTCAGGGAACTGTTCCGTTCATCTTGTTCCATGGAAACATCTAAGGTTCTGGACGGAGGCATACAACGCTTTGTTGCTGTTTACAGGGCTCTTAACAGCGGAAAAGGCATGATCAGATGGGACTTCGCAAGGAGCGCTGATGCAGGCGTTCCACTTGTTGAAAAAACTATTGTTGCTGACTGTGCAGTTGCAGATAATGGCAATAAGATAACCCTGAACGACTCGCATCTGAGCGACGCAAGGCTGACCTTCTCATCCTACAGCATTTATTCGGAAGACCTGAAGTATTCCGCGAATGAGATCTATGATAAGTATTACGGCCCGGATGCGGCTGTCATAACCTCAAAGGAGGAACTTGACGAGTTCCTTTCTAGATATTTGAATGAGAGCGCGGCAAAGAAGTTCTCAGATCAGTATTCGGAGCTGTTCTTCGAGAACTATGTGCTGATGCTGAATACCTACCTCGATCCCTACAGGGGACGAGTGTTCAAACATGGCCTGAGGAACGTGGTAAAAAAGGACGGTTATCTGGAAATCGATTATACCTCCGTGATAAGCGGAGTGCTCATGAGAACTTCGGATTTTGATATCCTCAGGGTAGAGATACCTAAGGAACAGTATGACGGTTCATATGTTGTCTGGAACGACAACGAGATTCTGGAAAGCGATCTTGTTCGTATAAAAGTAGTGGATATCGATACAGGTAAGCCCATAGAGATACCCAATGACGATGTGCTCAACCTGTTCGGTGGCACTGTCAAGTATTGCGAGGGCTCTAATCCCTATTACTGGGATACGGAGAGCACAGGCAAGACCGTTCATGATCTTTACATTGACGAAAAGTATTTGCCCGAGGGCTATGAGCTTTATACATGGAACGAGGCCATTATTGATGAATATTCCTATAATACTGCGGATATCGTCTTTAACGTACAAAAATCCGATAGCGGTACTACCTTTATGGACAAGATAGCTACAACAGTTCGTGGCATCAACTATGAAAAAATGACAGAGAGTGGTCCTCAGGTGGTAACATCGAAGGAGGAACTCACTGAGATAATGTCCTTCTGGTTTACAAATGAGAGCCTTCAGAGGAAGGTTATGTCCAAGTACAGCGAAGAGTTCTTCAAGAACAACGTGCTGCTACTTGACTGGGAAGTTGACTCCACAGGCGGCAGCGGCGTGAGCATCAAGGACATTGAGATTTCCGACGGAAAGATTACTGTATACTACATTGAACGCTCTCCTGATTACGGCATATGCAACACCGATTACCTGTGCATCTTACAGGCAACGGTTCCGAAGAGCAAATACCATGATGAAGAGGTGGAGTGGAAATGCCTCGGTGATGTAAACGGAGATAATGTGTTCGGCATCGCGGATCTGCTGACCTTACAGAAATGGCTGAATGGCTCTGATGATGTGAGCATGCCCGACTGGACAAGTGCAGATCTTTGCAGGGATGGCAGGATAGACATATTCGACCTTTGTATGCTGAGAAAACAGCTTATAAGCAATGGCATAGAAATTTTAACTTCTCCTTATAACTATGCTTATACCATGACCGTTGATGTGCATTACGGTGGTCGCGGATACGACGGCAAGGAGCTTAAAAGCGAGGATTTTCAGTATGAATATAGCATCTCCAGGGGCGATATCTTCTGTGAGGAAACGGACGGAACATGGACCAAGGTAATGCCCTCTGACGTAGATGATGTTACTGTCATACTTGAGATAACTGATATTACGGACGAAGGTATACAGGTGAAGCAGTGGCAAAGAAACGGGGCAACTCACAAGATAGTCAAGTTAGACGAGGAACTGGATCTCTTTACACTGAATGTCGTGTATGATGGAAGAAATCATTCGTATAAGGTGAGATTCTCAAGAGAATACGATAAGCCTATATACGGGATTGATTATGATTACAGACACTAAGAAACACAGAAATACGATTATCTTTTGCATTCAGCAAGATATAGTTGTATAATGAAATCATGCAGTTATATGCTGCAAATCTGAAGAATGGCAGGTGAACATAATGATCTTAAAGAAACTAACTGCTGCTGTTATAGCAGCTGCAACCACAATCACGCCGCTTACATTTAATGCCTCTGCACCTATTTCGTATGCAGAGGAAACAAATGGTATAGCTCCACCCCCAGAATGGCTACCATCTGATTTTGATTCCGCTCTGAAGTTCAGAAATACTTATGGATCAATACATATTGAGGACGGGCTCATCTGTGCAGTGTTCCAGGAGCAGGCAGAAAAAGTACCTGAAGGTGAACCACGGGGTGTACTGCGTTATGATGTAAATACAACAAAAGGCATGACACAGTGTATGAGGCATGATATCTTCGCCTCAAAGGACGGTGCCTTAAATTATGAAGTCATAGTCTATAAGCCGATAATACCGGGTGAATTTGAGATATCTTTTTTGGATACCTGGGTAAACGTAAATGGCGAAAAGAAATACACTTTCTCAATAGATGACTCATTAAATGCGGTTGAGACAGATATCTACAGCTGGCTGCCCGATTGTTATGAAGAGTACAGGAATTATTCAATAACGGGTCGTGAAATATTTACAAAAGATAATTATTTAGCGTTCTGTTTTGATTCAACTGCAGGCACGGCATTTGACTGGTATCCTACTCCAAGTAACGATTATGACCTCTCTGTCATTGATTATGTAATGACAGAATACTGCAATGAAGAAACAACTGAGCTTCTTGACGGTGGAGAGCAGCATAGAATAGAGGTATATAAAGCTAAAAAAGACGGTATGGCAAAGATATCTTATGATTATGTTGCAAACTATGGAAAGCCATATCTTCCTGAAGAGGTTGAAAAGACTATGGTCGCAGACTGCGCAATAGTCAATAATGCTCAGAATATATTGCTTCCCGGTAATATGAGAGTCACTCTCGTTGACTATGATACAGGTAAACCGTTGACTATTGCTGAAAACTCAATGCTTTCCGTTTGGACGGATATCAGATATTATACACCTGAAGGTGATATGTCAACCGGACCTATCTATGAAATATGGACCAATCCTACAATCATTAATGATCTATGGAATTTTTCCAAAGCAGATCATTTTGGATTCCGCCTTGGCGACTACGGTATTCCAGAGGGATATGCTGCGCCTGACGATAAAGGGTTTATAGTTTATTCCAAAGGAAGTATTTTACCCGATCATATGACCGTTACAGAGTATGAAAACGGTTCTGCTGATGTTGTGTTCAAGCTAAAAAAAGAAATAAAAAGGGTTATCCCCGAGGAAAAGTCTGCTGATCTGACCGACCTAAAAAAGGACGAAACACGAATTACGGTTTATGACAAGGATACAGGAGAGCTTATACCGAGTGAACTGCTGGGACACCATTATCTTGGATTCGGAACCGATATTAGATTTGAAAAGCCAGATGTTCCCGGCGGATGGATTATGACAGGTCCGATATATGTCGTTGAATCCAATCCACAGGTCTATCAGACTGATCTTGCAAAGCTATATAGATCGGCAGATATCTTTGAATTCCTGTGCGACGATCAGCCTGAAGTTACATTATATGACAATGGGGCAATGGATATTGTAATCAGAACCAAGATAAAAGTATCCGGAAATATAAACGGCGACAGCGAATTCAATATCGCCGATCTTGTAGCATTACAAAAATGGCTGCTCAATGCATACGATAAGGAGCTTTACAACTGGGGAGAAGCTGATTTTGATCTTGACAACAAACTTACGATCTTTGATCTTGTTCTTATGAGAAAAGCTCTTATCGTACAAAGTACCAAAGACTATGTTGAGCCTGATGAATTCTTTGAATTCGGCACTTCATTTTCAGTTCAGGAAGATGGACTGAAATTATATCTCGGACCTGACGAAAGCTATGAATATGTTGCTTCTATCCCTCAGTATACCAGACTAAGAGAGTATGGATATCAGTATAATAATAACAATTGGTTATTTACTGAATATAACGGACAGTATGGCTGGATAAGAACGATAAAAGAGGACGGCACAACTCATACTATCTTTTATGAACAAGTTGCAAAGAAGCCTGTAATATACCTTTACCCTGAAGAAGAAACCGATGTTCATGTTGAGCTTGAACTGACGAAAGCTGAGCTTTCAACAACATATCCGAAGTATAACAATGGCTGGGATGTAATTGCATATCCTGACGGAAAGCTCGTTAACAAAGCAGACGGTACACATCACAGATATCTGTTCTGGGATGCAGTAAACTGCCGTACAAGATTTGACTTCTCCAAAGGCTTCTGTGTTGCAGGCAGTGATACGGAGAGTTTCCTCAAGGAAAAGCTCACATATATGGGACTGAATGAAGACGAAATGAACGAATTCATCGTATATTGGTTGCCTTTAATGGAGCATAACAAGTATAATCTCATTACATTCCAGGGAGATGTATATACCGATTCCGCAAAACTGAACATCACACCAACACCCGACAGCATACTGCGTGTATTCATGGCGTATGTTCCTTTGGAGGAAGCAATTGATATCGAACCTCAGCAGCTATCCACCTTTGAAAGAAACGGTTTTACAGTCGTTGAATGGGGCGGCAGTAAGATACAATAATAGAATGTACACACAATAAAACAAAAATCCGCCCATATAAGGGCGGATTTCTTATTCTTAGCACAGATCACCATTGACTTTTTTACCGATATACGGTAGAATTAAGGTATAAATTCAAACATCGATACATGAAGAGGTATTAAAATGAACATTATCCAAAAAGCGACCCCAGCTCTTACTGCTGCTACAGTTCTTGCAGTCTGCACTGCTATGACTGCAATAGCTGCAACCACAGGAGACCTTAACAAAGACGGCGTTATCGATTCATTTGATTTGATATTATGCCGTAAGAACCTGATAACCATGTTTTCAGGTGGACAGGCTGATATGCTGGATGATATTGACGGAAACGACTCTATCCAGATAAACGACCTAGTATTACTGCAAAAGTATGTACTTGGCTCGATAAAAGAGTTTCCGCAGACAACAAATACTACAACGACTATTACCACAACAATGACTTCTTCTCCTGATACCACGACTACAACTGTCAACAGCGGTGGCAGTTACATGAATAAAATGACAGCAGATATTCATCTTCACGAAGATACTGCCGTTACCGAAAAAAGAACGGCGTTGACTACGGAAAAATTGAGAAGAAGACATATTATTCTAAAGACGCTGAGCGTGAAAAAAATCTCAATATTCTGCTTCCACCTGGATATGACAACAACCAGAAATATCCGGTAATGTATGTTTTTCATGGCATTTTTGGCTCTGAGGACTCCATGATAGACGACAGCATGAAGATACAGACTATGCTGGGGAACCTCGTTGCTTCTGGCGAAGCTGAGAAAATGATAATAGTATTTCCACAGATGTTAACCACAAAAGACAGAAACCTGTTCCCTGCATTTACAAACGAATCCTCACGAGCTTATGACGCTATCCGCGAGGATCTTGAAAATAGCATAATGCCGTTTATGGAGGAGAATTATCCTATCAAGACAGGTAGAGAAAATACTGCGATTACCGGTTTTTCAATGGGAGGAAGAGAAGCGCTCTATGTGGGCGTAACCAGACCTCAGCTTTACGGCTATGTTGGTGGAGTATGCCCTGCTCCGGGGATATTCCCGACTGTTGACGGCAATATGACTCACGAGGGCTGTATGTCTCCTAATGAGTTTTGCTTTGGTTCATCTCCCAGTCCATATGTACTTATGATAACCTGTACAAGATTTGACGGAACTGTAGGCGACGCTCCGGAAAGCTATCACAAGGCTCTTGACCAAAACGGCGTTGAACATATCTGGCATGAACTCACAGACGGTGACCATGGAGCAATTTCCGTTAGAGCCCATATGTATAATTTCCTGAGATACGTATTTAAAGCATAATAAAGCAAAGAGGCTCAACAAACGAGCCTCTTTTATTTCTTTTTATGGTTACCAGTATTTATGTTTTATTTAGAACAAACTTATCGATATTTAAGTATATGAAGCACTATATCTCAACAGAAACAGCAGGTCTCCCTGCGGCTTTCGCTGTTTTAATCGTTTATCTCAAAGCACACCGTACTCATATCAACCTATTTAGGAACAAATAACAGATAACAGTAGTGATAATAATACTGACACAATAAATATTGAAAAAATATGGCAGCCAATTAACTCTTTGCAAGCTAATCGGCTAACCAACTATAATAAACCATAATCATATTTGATAATAACAAGTAATAAAACTCTTTCATCAACGACTGCGGTATCAGAGCATATACCTGTCCAATATTCCATCGGAAAGCCCGATAGTTTCAGGCTTGATTTTCTTTTTTAGTAAATCCCAGTTAGGCTTGCGGTCATCTGTATTATGTGCGTCACTGCCGAAAGCAACTCTCTTTTCGTCAGCTATAACACGCTTTACAAGCTTTTTTTCCTTCCAGCTTGAAAAAGCCTCATTGTTTATCTGCATAACGGCTTTTGTTGAAAGGATTCCCTCTAACTCTTCTTTGCTGTAATACTCAAGGTAACGATGGACATGAGCCAGCATTACCTTCAGCTTGAATTCTGCTCCAATATTATATATTTCCTCTGACATCCATTTTGAATAAGCTCTGTAAGGCAGCTCAAGAAGTATCATTCGTGTCTCCTCAACAGCAAGCTTTTCTATATCAGCCAGTTCGGAAATACCATGTTCAATTGCCACCTCTGCACCGAGATAGATTTCCTTTATAGGAGACTTGTCCTTTATTTTCTCAAAGGCAGCCTCTCTCTTTTTCATAAACTCAGCCACAGATTTTTCACGGTGTGCGTAAAAATGAGGAGTTGCGACTATACGCTCAACGCCCTGCTCCTTCATCATTTCTATCATTGCAAGAGACGTTTCAACGTCCTTTGCACCGTCATCGATACCGGGAAGTATATGGCAATGATACTCAGTCATCATTTCTTGCCTTTCTTTTTGCCCTTATTGTTCTTAGATTTATTATTAGTCGTTTGCTTCTTAGCAAGCTCTGGTTTAGGAGCTTCCTTCTTTGGAGTCTCCTTGCTTACGGATTCTTCCTCAGCTGTCGCTGTATCATTTGTATCGGACTGTGAACCGTAATAACCGCCGTAGCCATAACCGTAGCCCTTCTTGTAGTAATACTTATTCTTATATTTATACTTGGAGTAGTAGCTGCTCCTCTTGGCCTTGACGTCATTCATAATGAAGCCGAGCATATTCATCTTAGCAAACTCGATCTTCTTGATAGTATCCTCAATATCTTCAATGGTAGTGTTTCCGTATCTGAGAACTACAATGATACCCGAGATATTCTTTGCAAGCTCCATAGCATCTGTAACAACGTTTACAGGAGGCGTATCTATAAGTATCATTGAATACTCCTGTCGAAGCTGTTCAAGAATAGTCCCCATATTCTCGGAAGCAAGAAGCTCTGACGGATTAGGAGGAACAGGACCTGATGTCATTATATCAAGGTTATCCATAACATTCTTCTGGATACACTCTTCAAGCTGAGCCATTTTACTGATAGCGGAAGAAAGTCCCTTTTTATTCTTGAGACCGAATATCTTATGCTGAACAGCCTTACGCATATCGGCATCTATAAGAAGCACCTTATTGCCGCCCTGTGCAAGAGCGATAGCAATATTAGCCGATGTTGTAGACTTGCCCTCACCCGGATTAGCGGAAGATACAGCAAATATCTTCTTGTCTACAGTTGAAAGTGCAAAGGTAACGTTTGTACGAATTGACTTGTAGCTCTCAACAACATTGAAAGGAACGCTCTTATCTGTAAGCTTTATGTGTTCGTCCTCATCGTCGTTGTTCTTCTTTTTCTTGTCATTGCCGAATGAAGCGATCTCGCCGATGATAGGCTTCTTGAATTTCTTTCCAAGTGCATCGGTATCCTTGACAGTGTTATCAAAGAAATCAATAAGGAAGATCACCATACAAGCAAGAGCAAGTGCCCCCATAGCACCTAATACTGCATTCTTTTTAATATTGGGAGCTACAGGAGAGTTGTATACCTTTGCTACATCTATGGTATTGATAGATCCTACGCCCACAGCCTGTTCAACATAATCGGGAGCGACCTCTGTAAGGTCATTACATATCGCCGCAGACACCTCTGCATCTTTTGTTGTAGCAACTATCTTAACAGCAGAAGTATCTGTTACAGAAGAAATCGAAAGGCAATTGCGGATAGCAGCAGGAGAAATCTTACCGTCAGCATAACCGAAATTATTGCTTAATGTGTTCTCATCGAACTGTTCCTTCAGTTTAGCTCCGACAGCATTCATAACTGCATCGTCCTTGAGAACCTCCATATAGGTATTAACGAGCTGCTTGGAATTGCTTATGTTATTCTGCTGATTTACATTTTCGGAAATACCTGTATAGCTCTGAACATACATCGAAATATGCGATGAATACTGAAGCGGCAAAACGAATTTTGAGAAAAAGAAAGCCGCAGAGCCGCCGATTATCGTTACGACAATAAGCAGCCAGATTTTACTTAACAGAAGCGATATAATGTCCTTTATTGAGTAGCTTTCATTCATTTTTTTAGGTACCTTCCCTCTCCATTATACTTTGATATTAAATCAATTTTTTCCTTAATTTATAATTTAAATTCTGAATGTTTAGTAATAAAAACGCGTATGTATATAAATAGTAATTTTCAATAACAAATCTATGCACTGTCGAATAATAAACTATGTAAAAGATTATAGCATAAAATATCCAAAAATACAATAAGCGGTTACATTTTTTGTTGATACTGCACACTTTTTTTTATTTTGTAATTGAATCATTAACAGATGCGATATTTACTTTATATACGGGTATAATTTTTTGTATATAGAGTGCCAACTTTCACACGCAGTATATTTCTTATTTTTTATAATTGCTTTAAAACTATTAATTATCGGATAATAAAACAAAAATATTATCGTAACATATCTTGATATTTACAAATGTTATCATGCTGATTCCAAAGCAATTCGGAGAGCTTTTTTACATATCGAAGCAATAATATACGTTCACGATAAAGAGCCGCAGGAATTAACCTGCGGCTCTTTCATTCAAATCAATAATTCAGTCTGTCGGCAGTATATCCGTAAAGTACTTTAAGCATATCCTCTGCAACTGCCTTTGCACCTTCAAGATCATGCTCAAGATAGTTCCCGCACTCCCTGCGTTCCGAACCGGGTATCTTTCCGCTGAAATCAGCAACAAAGCGGAAGCTGTCCTGAACCAGCTTTATTGCATTATCATAGCTTACACTGTCACGAAGTATCAAGTAAAAACCAGTGCGGCACCCCATGGGTCCTACATAGATAACACTGTCTGTATACTCGCTGTTGCGCGCATATGTAGCAAACAGATGCTCAAAGGTATGGAGAGCACCGTTATTGAGATAGTCTCCGCCGTTTGGCTTTTTCATGCGTATATCATAGGTAACTGCATCGCCGTCGATGCGGGAGATGTACATTCCCTTTTCCAGCTTGTCATGATCAACTGTAAAGCTTGCTATAGTTTTCATTCTTTCACTCCTTAGGCATTTTCTTTCTTATATCGTTAAGACGCTCGAGTGCATTTTCAAGAGTTTCATTCTTCTTAGCATAATGGAAGCGTATATAGCGGTTTTCAGGCTCTTTGAAGAAGCTTGAACCCGGAACTGCGCCAACTCCGACATACTCTGCTAATTTTTCGCAGAATACAAGATCACTGCTATAGCCAAATTCGGAAATATCAAGGAGTATATAGTAAGCTCCCTGCGGAACTGTGTGCTGTATGCCTATATCATCAAGCCCCTTCAGGAAAAGATCTCTCTTTTCGGTGTATTTGTCCTGAAGCCACTTATAATAGTCATCGCCAAAGCGAAGTCCCGTAACCGCAGCCTCCTGTAATGGTGCAGCTGCACCTACTGTAAGAAAGTCATGCACCTTTTTTACAGTATCTATTATATGAGGAGGAGCAATAACATAACCAAGTCTCCAGCCTGTGATGGAATAGGTCTTGGACAATGACGAGCAAGATATAGTTCTCTCCCACATATCAGGCAGACTTGCAAAATAAACGTGCTTATACGGAGCATAGACGATATGCTCGTAAACCTCATCTGTAATAACAAAGGTATCATATTTCTTTGCAAGATCTGCTATTATTTTCAGTTCTTCAAGTGTAAACACCTTACCGCAGGGATTGGACGGATTACAGAGAATAAGCGCCTTGGGGTGCTGTTTAAAGGCTTCTTCAAGCACATTTGCATCAAAGCTGAACTCAGGCGGTATCAGCGGCACATATATCGGCTCTGCTCCGGAAAGTATGGTATCTGCACCATAATTCTCGTAAAATGGCGAAAAAACAATGACCTTGTCCCCCGGATTTGTAACTGACATCATTGCAGCCATCATAGCCTCAGTGCTGCCGCAGGTAACGACTATCTCACCGTTTGGGTCTATAGTCCTTCCCATAAGACGTGACTGCTTTTCGGCAAGTGCCTCGCGGAAATTCTGTGCTCCCCATGTTATGGAGTATTGGTGGAAGTCCTCTTTAGTTACCTGCGCAAGGCGGTCGAGTATCTCTCTTGGGGGCTCAAAATCAGGAAATCCCTGAGAAAGATTTATAGCACCGTATTTATTTGAAATTCTCGTCATACGCCTGATGACGGAATCTGTAAAGGTCGCTGTACGATTTGAAAGTTTTGGCATATTTTTCTCCTTAAACAATAATGAATCGGGCGGATAATATCCGCCCCTGCAAAAATAATTCGTAGGGGGCGATGTCCACATCGCCCCGTTTTTTCGGACTGATGTAGGCATCAGCCCCTACATACACCTTTTATATTATAACATCATTAAATGTTGTAGTCAACATTTCTTTCGTCGATAACACGTCTTGACTTGTGCTCAGAACGTGTATCAAGTCCGCCGTCCGGGTGAACTATTACTCTGTCAGGCTTAACGCCGATACGTGCTTTAAGTGCTGCGCTTACCTCTGCGGCAACTTTTGCATCGTCCTTGGAAACGCTTGAAGCCTTCTCGACCTCAACAGCATATTTGCTTGTGAAGTCCTTCTCAAAAATACGGATAAGATACTCACCTGTCAGGTCGCTCTGCTCACGGATAACAGCCTCGATATCGCTTGGGAATACATTAACAGCGGAAACAATGAACATATCGTCCTTTCTGCCGAGGATACTGATCCTTCCGTGTGTACGTCCGCATTTGCACTTTGTAGTGGCGATACGACCGATATCACCTGTCTTAAATCTGATAAGAGGTCTTGCGTGCTTACGAAGAGTTGTGAATACCAGCTCACCCGTCTGACCGGGTTCAAGGACCTCGCCGGTGTGGATATCAACAGTTTCAACGAGAATATGGTTCTCAGCGATGTGGAGACCGTCGTGGTATTCGCACTGTGCAGCGCAGGCACCAAATATATCTGACAATCCGTAGAAGTCGAATACTTCTGCTCCCCAGATGTCTTCGATAGCCTTTCTTGTAGCGTCAATAGATCCGCCAAGCTCACCGGCAACGATGATCTTCTTGATGTTGAAGTCCTTCTTCGGATCATAGCCTGCCTTGAGTGCCTTTTCACCGAGCTGCCAAGCGTATGAAGGAGAAGTCCAGATAACGGTCGGCTGATATGTTTTAAGTATGAAGAGAAGTCTCTCACTTGGAAGAGTACCGCCCCAGATACATAAAGCTCCAAGGTTCTGTGCACCGATTACGTCAGGACCGCCAACATAAAGCGAGAAATTGAGAGCGTGTACGTAACGGTCATTTGGTCTCATTCCTATCTGCCAGAACCAGCGGCTCTCTGTGTCCTGAAACTCATCAAAGTCCTTCTTTGTGAACGGGCTCATTGTAGGTACACCTGTCGAACCTGATGATGTAGAAATGAATACTACGTCCTCCTCCGGTACTGCTGCCAGTTCACCAAGGAAAGAACCAACGCCCTGAGTGTCACGCTGTGTTTTCTTGTTGATGAACGGGAACTTCTCGATATCCTTTAAAGTCTTGATATCCTCTGGCTTAACGCCTGCCTCATCAAATGAACGCTTGTAATATGGTGCATGATCGTATGCGAACTTTACGATCTCCTTTAAATCCTCAAGCTGTCTCTTCTGAAGTTCCTCACGCGGAAGAGTTTCCAGCTTCTCATCCCAGAATTTGTTATTTACATCTCTGCTCATTTTATTTATCCTCCATTATCATATATTTCATATCTGTTTGGTATGCTTATATTATACAGCACATTTCTGTATTTGTCCAATACCTTAGTTTTATGATAGGTTATAAGCTTTTCTTATAACTTTGATCATACTTTGAAATTCCTGTTAATATACTCCCACTTCTTGTCGCGTGAAGCTGTTATTACCTGTATATCCTCATCTGTAAGGTGCCTGAAGCGACCTTGTTTTTTCAGATAATCCTCAACGCTCGTAAACTCCTTAGGCTTATGATTCAGCTTAAACTCACCGTTTTCGTACTCTGCAAGGTACCAGAGTCCGCAGTCAACGACTTCCTTTGCTATCTCTACCGTCTCATCGGGAGCAACTCCCCAGCCTGTAGGACAAGGGGCGATAACATGGATATACTTTGTACCCTGTATTTGTGAAGCCTTCTGCACCTTCTGTATGAAATCGTAGATATACCCCACACTTGCAGTTGCTGCATACGGAATATCATGTGCGGCCGCAATCTCAAACATATTCTTCTTGGGACGGATATTTCCGTGTATATTCTTACCTGCCGGAGTGGTTGTTGTTTTTGCTCCGAATGGAGTGAGTCCGCTTTTCTGTATGCCTGTATTCATGTATGCCTCATTGTCGTAGCATATATAGATTATATTATCGTTACGGTCAATAGCTCCGGAAAGAGCCTGTATACCGATATCTGCCGTTCCTCCGTCGCCTGCAAAGCCAACTGCTGTGAAGTCCTTTATCCCTCTTGCACGCAATCCTGCTTCAACGCCCGTAAGCATAGAGGCGGTACCTGCAAATGTGGAGATTATAGAATTATTTGAGAAGCAAAGCTGAGGAAAGTTAAAGCCTACTGCCGACATACAGCCTGCGGGAAGTACGGATACTGCATTGGGTCCGAGGACCTTCAGTGCTGCTCTTACTGCAAGACTTCCGCCGCAGCCTGCGCAGGCTTTATGTCCGTAAAAGTATTCATCACGGGATATGCTGTCTGCAATATTAGCCATTGTCCTTCACTCCTATGCCTATGAAATTGACACTTGATGTGCCCTTTGCAATATCACTGTATATCTTCTCAATGTCTGCTGCGGAGATATTTCTGCCGCCAAGTCCGCCGATAAAGTTGTAGCCCTTCACGTTCACTTCTGCCTTTTTAAGTGCTGAATTTACATTTGTGAAAACTGTTCCCTCATTACCGAAGCTTATATCCTTTTCGAGTACTGCATAAGCCTTAACATTACGCAGAACATCAGCTATTTCTTCATTTGGGAAAGGTCTCATGTAACGTATGCGGACAACTCCTGCCTTTACCCCGTTTTCTCGGAGATCTTCCGCAGTTTCGCGGCAAAGTCCTGCGATACTTCCGAGGGTAACTATTACATAATCAGCATCATCTGTGCGGTAATTCTCGATGAGTCCGCTGTATTTCCTGCCGAATATCTCAGCAAATTCCTTTTCGGTGTCAGCTATTGCCTTCCGAGCCGCAAGTACGCCCTCATGCTCCTTGTACTTGAAAATATAATTTGTATCGGGACCTGCCGAGAATGCCATATTCTTCGGGTTATCAAGGTCTATGCGGTTATCTGTCTCGTAGGGCGGCAGAAATCTGTCTGCCTGCTCCTTTTCGGGGATATCAACTGTCTCATAGGTATGAGTGAGCACAAAGCCGTCCAGATTTGCCATAAAGGGTGTCGAAACTGCCTTGTTCTCAGCTATTTTATAGCTCATAAGAGCAAGGTCGAGTGCTTCCTGCGCATTCTCTGCATAAGCCTGTATCCAGCCGCTGTCAAGCTGTGAAAGGCTGTCGCGCTGATCTCCGTAGATATTCCATGGAAGAGCTGTTGAACGGTCTGCGTTCATCATTACTATCGGAAATCGTCCGCCTGATGCATAATAAAGACATTCAGCCATATAAAGAAGTCCCTGTGATGACGTAGCTGTGAAAGCCCTCGCGCCTGCGGCACTTGCTCCGATAGCGCATGACATAGCCGAATGTTCTGACTCAACGTGTACGTATTCAGCTTTAAGACTGCCGTCCTCGACCATTTCCGAAAGTCTCTCAACGACAATGGTCTGTGGAGTGATAGGATAAGCGGAAATTACCTGCGGACGCGCAAGGCGTATGCCCTCGGCAAATGCCTCGTTGCCTGATAAAAACTTTTTGCTCATTTGCGCTCCGCCTCCATTCCAATTGCACCTATCCGGCATATTTTCGCACATATACCGCAGCCCTTGCAGAAATCATAATCAACGACTGCCTTACCTTCAGTTATTGAAATAACACCATCAGGACAGTACAGATAGCACTGCTGACAGCCCTTACATTTTTCGCTGTTTATAACAGGTCTTATACTTCTCCAGCCGCTGTTTACGGTAGTGAGATAACCTGCCTCAAAGGACGTATTCTCAGGGACTTCATCAAATGTGAAGCTCTTTTTCTCTCTGATATAGAGTCTCACTTTTCTACCTCCTGTACTGCACCGAGAAGTGCGTTAATGTTGCGCTCCTGTATTTTCTTCGGCATATATCCCTTTATTGCTTCAACAGCATTTTCGGCAGTAACGACTCCCGAAAGTCCCACAAGAAGTCCCAGCATAACTGTATTGACAGTAGGCAGTCTGAATTCTGCCGCGATTTTCTCTGCATCAAAGGTAAGGGTATTGTCAATATCGTTTTTTGAATTGACTATGATCTTTCCGTCCTCTTTAAGAAGCTCCTGCATTTGCTGAGTGTAAAGCGTATCGTCAAGGATAACGATATAATCAGCCTTTTCGGTCTGGCTCCTGTCCACAACAGGTCTTGTATCAAGCTTTGTGAACGCCCTCACGGGAGCTCCGCGCCGCTCGGGACCGAATGACGGAAACGCAAGAGCATATTTTTCATCATCATCTATAGTATAAGCTGCACCCATGAGTTTAGCGGCAGTAAACGCTCCCTGACCGCCTCGTCCGAGCCATATTATCTCTCTCATAGCAGTTCTCCTATCATTTTAGTATGTTTTAATTATACACCTATCCCCATATCCTGTCCAATACAGGACATTTATACAGACTTATAGACTCAGGTTATATGTTGAGATATGCCTTTATCTCATCTATATATATTTCTGCCATTTCGCTGAGTATCACATTTTTAAGCGTGATATAGCCTATTTCCATGATCTCATCCGAATCGTCCTCAAAGGGGACTGCAATATAGTCAGAGCCGTTGAGCTCCTCACAGATAATACCGGAACAAAGAGTATAACCATTGAGACCTATCATCAGATTGAGCATTGTCGCACGGTCATTTGCCTTGATAGTACGCTGATAATCGGCTGTACTGAGAAGCTCCTCGGCAAGATAAAAGGTGCTGTTGTCGCCCTGCTCAAAAGAAAGGCACGGATAATCCGAAAGCTGCTCAAATGTTATCTTTTCTTCCTTGGCAAGTGGGTGTCCCTTCCATAAATATACATATGGATTGCACTTTGTGAGCGTATGGAATTCCAGACCGTTTGAGTGAAGCAGCTTTGTTATAGACTTGCGGTTGAAATCATTGAGATAGATTATACCTATCTCACTCCTCATGGTGGCAACATCACTTATTACCTCGGCTGTCTTTGTCTCACGAACTGCAAATTCATATTCAGCCGTGTCGAACTCCTTGACCATTTCAACGAAAGCCTTTACTGCAAAGGAGTAATGCTGTGTGGAAACGCCGAACTTCTTCTTTACGCTGCCCTTGCTGATGTATTTCTCTGCAAGAACATCGAACTGTCCTACGACCTGACGGGCATACTGTATGAACTCAGCACCGTCATTGGTAAGAGTAACTCCCCTGCCGCTGCGGTTAAAGATCTTAATGCCTATCTCCTTTTCGAGCTCCTGAACCGAGGAGGTCAGTGAAGGCTGCGAAACATAGAGCTGCTCAGCTGCCTTGTTCATAGAGCCTGTAGCCGATATCGCAAGTATGTATTTAAGCTGCTGTAAAGTCATAATAATTCTCCATTCTTTTTACGGGAGGATAATGTCCTCCCTACAGACTAATCATAAAGACCCGTGCTGAAGTAGCGGTCTCCGCGATCGGGAAATACAGTTACGATATTTCCCTTTGCACCGCTCTCAATAAGCTTGATGACCGCCGCCATGGCAGCACCGGATGATGAACCCGCGATCACACCCTCAGTTTTTGCAAGGGTTCTTGCTGTAGTAAACGCCTCTTCATCGTTAACTTTAATGACACTGTCCACAAGGGACATATCCATGGTTTCAGCAATAAAGTCGTTTCCGATACCCTCAATGTTATAGTCAGAGTGATCTCCTCCGCCCATAGTCGAGCCCACAGGATCTGCAAGTATACCCTTTGCAGTAGGTACACGCTCCTTGATATAGCGAAGTATACCCGTATAAGTTCCTCCGCTGCCTGCTCCGGCTACAACATAGTCTATCTTTCCGTCGAGTGCTTCAAATATCTCTCTGCCTGTAGTCTCATAGTGTGCAAGAGGATTGCTCTGATTTTTGAACTGCTCCAGAGATATTGAGTCGGGTATCTGTGCCTTTATCTCTTCAGCCTTTGCAACTGCACCAAGCATCCCCTTTTCACGGGGAGTATTTATTACTTCTGCACCAAGTGCGCGGAGCAGAGACTGCTTCTCGGCTGAAAACTTCGTAGGAACTACAAATATTATCCTGTATCCTCTGTTCAGAGCCGCAAAAGCTATGCCAAGACCTGTATTGCCTGCGGTAGCTTCTACTATGGTACCGCCTTTTTTCAGAAGTCCTTTTTTCTCCGCATCGTTTATCATGTAAAGCCCTGTCCTGTCTTTCACGCTTCCCGACGGATTGTATAATTCAAGCTTTGCAAAGACATTTACGCCCTCTGCACTGACTATGTTTCCAAGCCTTACAAGAGGAGTATTTCCGATAAGTGA
>Ga0310786_10003221_pt1 | contig 23956 bp, 16 predicted proteins | sample AusTroGonzalo_MG_FD_203881 | JGI IMG/M metagenome (GOLD analysis project Ga0310786, IMG submission 203881) | Bovine rumen microbial communities from tropical cattle in Woodstock, Queensland, Australia - Gonzalo_03 (v2) (version 2) | ecosystem: Host-associated > Mammals > Digestive system >...
TTTTAGCAAGCTCCTCTATCTTGTCTGCAAGCTCGCCGGCATCGTAGAGGACTTCGCCTGCCGGGGATATGCTGACCTTGCCGACGGAGTCGCCGCGGCGCTGGCTATCGGTCTCGAATTCGGATATGGTGTCAATGGTATCGCCCCATAGCTCGATACGGACCGGCTTGTCGTCCTGAACCGGGAATATATCAAGTATCGAGCCGCGCACTGAGAACTGCGAAGCGCCTTCGACTTTTTCGCAGCGCTGATAGCCGCATCTTGCAAGGTCGCCGCAAAGCTTTGTGAGGTCGATATCATCCCCTTCGGAGAGAGTTATCGCGGAAGCTATCAGCACACTCACGGGTATTACCGGCTGCATAACAGCTTCAATGCTCGCGCAGATAACGCTGCACCGGTTTGCGGCGGCTCTTGAAAGCGCGGAGATACGCATATATTCGTATTCGTGATTGGAGCTGTCAACAGGTGTCAGCACAAGTTCCTTCGAGGGGAAAAGCACAGCGCTCTCGCTTCCGGACATAGTGTTTATGTCATCGCAGAGCTTCTTTGCCTCAGCCTCAGAGCCGGTTATGACAAGACTTACCTTTCCGCAGTCAAGGGAATGGATGAGCTGAGCCCTGTGTATATGCGAAAGACCCGTCACGGAGACGGGTGAGATGTTTTTGTTTATGGCTTCCCTGATGCTCTTATAGCCGGAAAGCTCGGAAAAAAGTTCCTTGAAAATGTTCATACCACACCAACTGTATAATGCGTTATGTGTCGCGTCAGCGGTCACCACAATTACGCATTACGAATTATATTTGTTCATTGCTTCGTCGGTCTTGCCCTGTACCATGAGTTTTATGCACTCGCAGGCATTTTCGGCGGACTGCTTCATCTTTTCAGCGTCCTCCTTGCCGAATTTGCCGAGTACCCACTTTGCAAGGTCATAGTCCGGGTGAGGCTTCTTGCCCACGCCCATTTTTATGCGCGGGAAGTCATCGCTGCCGGTGAGCTCGCAAATGCTCCTGAGACCGTTATGACCACCGTGGCTGCCCTTGCGGCGGATGCGGAGTTTTCCTGCGCCGAGTGAAATGTCGTCGCAGATGACGATCAGGTTCTGAACGTCTATCTTGTAGAATTCGAGAGCCTGAACGATAGCCTCACCGCTGTTGTTCATATAGGTAGTGGGCTTGAGGAGGAGACAGCGCTTGTCTCCGACAGTCACTTCAGCGGTCTTGCCCTTGAAGCGGAGACGGTCTATCTTCTCGTCGAGCTGTTCGGCGAGCATATCCAGGACGGCGAAGCCTGCGTTATGGCGGGTGCCTTCATACTCCATTCCGGGGTTGCCGAGACCGGCTATCACATATTCTATTTTACCTCTTGGGGCAGTCGATTTAGCGGAAATCCGGTCGAACACATCAAAAATACTCATAATATCAGTAAAAATCTCCTTAGAAAACCATTTTCATGTGGGTATATCTTGAAAAATCCTGCTCAAAGCCGAGGGATTTATATAGCTTTGCACCGTCGGGAGTAGCTTGCAGCTCGATGATATCAAGGCGAAGCTCTTTTGCCTGAGCGATGAGCAGTCCCATGAGACCTCCGGCAATACCCTGACGGCGGTACTCTGGACGGGTATAGACATTCAGCACTGTACCTGTAAGGCCGTGCGGAAATCTCGGACCTGCCGGTTTTTCGTTAACGAGGAGCATACAGCAGCCGACAGCTTTTCCGCCGTCCTCAGCGATGAAGGCATAGAGCTCCTTGCCTATCTTAGCGGATAAGTAGTCGGGAAGTTGTTTTCTCACCTGTGTTTCGAGCTCTGGTTCGAGCGGACCGTTATCTTCGTTCAGGTAGAGAATTCTCATTTCGATAAGCGACGGTATATCGATGAGAGATGCTTTTCTTACAGTCATAGCTGAAGCCTCCTCTTTCCGTCTCTGTGCATACAGGGACAAAATACAGAATTATAATATCATATAAGGGATATAATTGTCCGGTTGCAGGGAGCAAATCTGTGATTTGTGCATCTGCACGGACTTTAAATAACTTATAATGAATACGGTTACATTCATTATACCACATTTTGCGGAGGATTTCAACTGTTTCGGGGCCTGATTTTAGCATTCGGCAATTGACATATTCAACAATATATGCTATAATACCGTTAATAAGTTTATCCGTCCCGTGCGGCGGAAAAAAGGAGTTGTTAAAAATGAGCAAGACCTCAAAAATGCGTCAGGCGGCGATACTGGCGCTGGCAGTTCTCCTTGCGTGCCTCCTCCCTCTCTATGGCAGCGCATTCAGACCTGTCCTCACAGCAAACGCTGTATCGGCTGATTATCCGGTACCGCTCTACAATCTCGCCAGCAAGGACAATTCAAAGGTACTGACAGAAAACGGCACAGAGGATATGTCCACTCTTTCGATGAAAGCCCTCGGCGGTGACCTCGCTCCCTCATGGCGCATCGACCGCGTAGGCAAGGACTCCAACGGAACCTTCTTCAAATTCATCAACGCCCAGTCCGGAAGACTTCTTACGCCACTCAATTACAGCGTGAGAGACGGCGAGAGCGTAGTGGTCTACGGAAGCGAATCCGCGAAGTCACAGCACTGGTACATCGTTCCCGTTGAGAAGGACCATCTCGGAAATGACCTCTACTATAAGATAGTGAACTATTCTGATACTTCCCTCGCCCTCACACAGGGAACATCAGGCATTACTCTCTCGGCTTATACCGGCGCAGAGAATCAGCTCTTCCTGCTTAATGCCGACGGCTTGCAGGGATTTGCGGGCTACTGCTTCGACGATGCTCCCAACGTAAACGGCAATACGATAAAAGCCTGCGATATCGGCGGACTTTTCGGCGAGATAGTTGAGGTATCGACATTCGATGACCTCAAGAAATACTGCGAGGCAAGCGAGCCTTATACTATCCTTATCACAGGCAATATCAGCGTTACCGAGCTGAGCTTCAACAAGACACGATATATGTGTACAGCCGGAAGGATATATATGCAGGGCAGCAAGACCGTAGTCGGAAGCTACGGCGCACACACTCTCTTCAATGTCCAGCTCTGCACAAAGCGTCATTCCACCACGAGCAACAATATCATCATCAAGAACCTAGAAATGCAGCATGATGCGGAATCCAACCACAATGACTCTATCGTATGCTATTTCAGCGCCGGCGAGAACCTCTGGGTAGACCATGTTACCTTCACCGGACACAATAACTACGGCTATGCTCCCCAGACACAGCAGGTCGACGAGGACAAGTTCTTTGCATGCTGCTACGATGCGGATTACTGCACAGTTTCCGACTGTTCGTTCGGCGGACATAAATACGGACTTATCCTCGGATATCCCGACGACAGCACCGAGACTAAGAACGGCTATGACGATTTCCCGCGTATGACGCTTGTCTCCAACCGCTTCAACGATACCAATACAAGAGGTCCCGGACTTATGCGCTGGGGATACTTCCACTCTCTCAACAACTACGTCAACAAGTTCAATATGGCATATACAGTTCACTCCGGCTGTGATATATTTGCCGAGAACTGTGTATACGAGAACGGCGGAAACGTTATCTGCGACTGGAACTCCGTTACTTACGCAGGCGCATATGCCGAGAGCGGCTCCAAGTTCTCGAACTGTCAGAGAACTGTTCAGGGACAGGGTACACAGAGCAATCCTGCTTACTCACATCCCTCCTACTGGAGACCGAATACCAATTACAGCTACAAGGCTATCTCAGCCGATAACGTAAAGAACTACTGTACATCCTATTCCGGCTGCCAGTCCTCATCTTCCAAGATAGCATATACCCGCCTTTCGAGCGCAGGTGTTCCCAGCGCAGGCTATACCGAGCTTCCCGCCGGACCTATGAAGCCGGCAGCAGCAACATTCACCGAGGGTTCGGTATTCTATATCCGAAGCGCTGCTTACGATAATTATATGGCACTCGGAATAGGTACAGGCTCAGATTATTTCGTGACCATGTCAATCAGCACGGACACCCAGATCTGTCCCTCATGGAAGCTTATGAGTGCCGGTGACGGCTACTATTATATGATGCTTGACGGCTCGGACGAGATCGAGGTCATAGAAGCACCGTCAGCAAACGAAAACGCACTCAAGCTCAGCAAATACAGCGGAAGCGAGAACCAGCAGTTCAAGTTCATCGCAAACTCCGACAATACCTATACCATACTCACAAGAAATTCCGATGATGCATCCGCAGTTGACGCAGCCAACGGCAGCGCTGTATGCCGTATGGAGGCAAACGAGAACGACACACAGAAGTGGATACTTGAACCCACCGTCGACCGCGGCTGTGTAATGGATACAAACCTCATCTACATCTTCAAGAACGTGAATTCCGGACTTGTCATGGATATCGCAAACGGTCAGATGGAGAATGGCACCAATGTTCGTCAGTGGGAAGCAAACGGCTTCGACTGCCAGAAGTGGAAGCTCACTCAAGACGGCGCTACCGGCGGCGGTCCTATCCGCTACTTCATACGCTCCCTCCAGGACGATAGCTTTGCACTGAGAGCGGAGGGCGAGGGCAATGGCGCAAACATCGACATAGCTCCCTATTCCGAGAATGACAGCAATGAAGTATTCACCTTCACAAGAAATATCGACGGTTCTTACAGCATCCTCTCTCTTGCTTCAAGCAACGAGTGTCTCGTTGAAGTTGATGCAGCAAAGAAGGACGGCGGTGCTAATATCCAGCAGTATTCGATGACGAACAGCTCCTGCCAGAACTGGGAACTCGTTACCGAGACCGTTACAACAACAACCACTACTACGACAACAACAACTACAACTACAACAACGACCACTACAACAGCCGAGCCTTCACTCTCCTGTGAAAAGACCGAATTGGAGTTAGGTGAGAGCGTAGATGTAATAATTGTTGATTGGGATAACAGCATAAGCTCACTCAACCCGACAGCGAGCGGAGACAGCATCGTTATCACTCCCTACCATACTCCACGCTTCACTGTTACAGCTATAAAGGCAGGCGAATCCACTGTTACCGTGGTATTCGATTCGGGAATTACAAAGACTATTACCTTCACGGTCAAGGAAAAACTGGCGGAAAGGACTCCCGGAGACGCCAACTGTGATACAGAGGTGAATATGGCAGATGCCGTAATGATAATGCAGTCGATAACCAATCCGGATAAGTACAAGCTCACATCAGAGGGCGAGGCTAATGCGGATGTTGACGGCAGCGGCGATATCACGAACAAGGACGCCCTTACCATCCAGCGCTTCAAGCTCGGCATCATACCGTCTCTTTCATAAAAAACAAACAGCTGCGGATAATCCGCAGCTGTTTTTATTTCAGCAGTCTTGAAACTGCTTCGATTTTCTTCTGGTCAAGCATTTTACGGTCAGCGGTGTGAATGGCACGGTCGATATCGGCTATGCTTTCAAGTATATATTCATTATGGACGGGACTGTTGCATTTCAGAAGTATCGCGTAGCCGCGTATCCAGACTTTCGTACCGTAATAGTCGAGGTACTTTGCAAGGAGATATATCTGCCGTTTCACCTGTTTGATAGGGTTTCTGACCGGTTTGAGGAATATGTTTCCGGCGTCAGTCGTCTTGTATTTCTGCCATTCGTAGTCGTCCTCGCCGCCGCAGATATAACCCGTGTAATTTTTTACTTCGATTATGAACACCCCGTATTTGTTTACTATAACGTTGTCGAGCTCTGTCTTTTTGCCGTCGTATTCGATGCTCACGCCAGTGAACAGGCGGTCATCATCGCGCATTACCGAACGGATTATCTTTACGGCTGCTGCTTCTCCCTGCATACCGGCAATTTTATATTCCGGTGTAAGAAAACGTTTTATTGGATCTGAAATGCGTTTGCTGCTGTTATGCGTGGGTATATGGTGGTTTCCGTAATCACTTGGACCTTTAGGATCACTATCGGAGGTGTCGTTGTAATCGTTATAGAGTTTTATGACGAGATAAACAGCGGTTATGGAAACTATAATAACTAATAGTGCGTCCATGATGTCACCTCCGGACGGGGAACGCTTAATGTTAAGGGCGCACTTCAATGTGCGCCCTTGCGTTTACTGAATCTTGGTTATCAATGTACCCTGACGTGTTTCCTTGACTTCGTAGCCGAGAGCAGCGATCTTATCGCGGAGTTCGTCAGCAAGGGCGAAGTTCTTTTCCTTGCGGGCAGCCTTTCTCTGTTCGAGAAGCTCATTGACCTCAGCAGGAATGTCAAGAACGCTGTCATCTGAGGGAGCGTTTTTAGCCTCCGCCTTCTTGATAAGGTCAAGACCGAGCACCTTATCGAACTCACTGATGAGAGCGAGCTTTGTAGCGGAATTTGCCTTGGACTTGAGAACGTCATAGAGAACGGTAACACCCATAGCGGTATTGAGGTCATTGCCGAGGGCTTCGTTGAAAGCAGCCATGAGACGGTCGAACTCAGCCTTGTCTATATCACCGGACTTATCCTGAGTGAGAGGAGCTATCTTAGCAACGAGCTTATTGAATGTAGTAACGGCGTTGTCGAGGTTATCCCATGAGAATACGAGGGACTTGCGGTAGTGTGAGAGCAGGCAGAAATATCTGTATACAAGCGGATCGTAGCCCTTTTCTTCGAGGAGGGAAACGGTCAGGAACTCACCCTTGGATTTGCTCATCTTGCCGTTCGTAGTATTGAGGTGGTGAACGTGGAACCAGTAGTTGCACCATTTGTGACCGAGGTAAGCCTCAGACTGTGCTATTTCGTTGGTGTGGTGCGGGAAAGCATTGTCAATGCCGCCGCAGTGGAGGTCGAGGTATTCGCCGAGGTTCTTCATGCTTATGCAGCTGCACTCGATGTGCCAGCCGGGGTAGCCTGTGCCCCAGGGGCTCTCCCACTTGAGCTCCTGATCGTCGAATTTGGACTTGGTGAACCAGAGAACGAAATCCGCCTTATTGCGCTTGTTGCCGTCCTCCTCAACGCCCTCGCGGACGCCGACTTCCAGGTCTTCCTCGCTGAGGTCACCGAAAACGTAGTATTTATCGAGCTTAGAGGTATCGAAGTAGATGTTTCCGCCAGCCTCATAAGCGTAGCCCTTTTCCATGAGGGAGCTGATAACGCGGATGAATTCGTCGATATATGTAGTTGCGGGAACAACAACATCGGGAGTTTTTATGTTGAGCTTAGCACAGTCAGCGAAGAAAGCGTCCGTGTAGAACTTAGCTATCTCCATAACGGTCTTGTGCTCACGCTTTGCACCCTTGAGCATCTTGTCATCACCGGTATCACCGTCGCTTGTGAGATGTCCTACGTCAGTGATGTTCATGACGCGCTTGACATCAAGACCAGTGAAGCGGATATACTTTTCGAGAACATCCTCCATGATATAGCTTCTGAGGTTGCCGATATGGGCGAAGTGGTAAACGGTCGGGCCGCAGGTGTACATACTCACCTTGCCTGCCTCGTTGGGTATGAAGTCCTCTTTCTTGTGTGAAAGCGAATTGTAAAGCTGCATAATATTCCTCCAAATATCAATATATATCGTTTGCAAGCACATCAAGGTGCCGTGCGGAAACTCTCCGCTCTTCAGAAGTGCCAGTTATATTCCGTATAGTCTGAATAGTGCCACCATTCGCCCCAGTAGGGCTTGAAGCCGTTAGCGGTCATGAGTTCTTCGAGCAGCTGCGAATTCCGTGCTGCATCCTCGGAAACGTCCGAATAGTTCCTGTCTGCGAGCAGCGAGAATTCATCAAAGCCTGATGGAACGGGCACATAACTGCCGTCCGCTGCAACGATACCGAGATCGACCGTATTACCGCGGCTGTGACTGGTGATGCCGTTTTTCGGATCGGCGACATAGATTGGGTCGGGACATACCTCCCAAAGTTTTTCCTGGGCCTCGACCGGACGGTATGGGTCCCATATGATAAGGCTCAGTCCCATTTCACGGAGGGCATCCTGAACTGCCATGAGTTTTTTCACAGTGCCGTAACAGAGATAAGCGTCATCGTTTTCGTATATGACAGTACCGGTGAAGTTGTTGGTCGTGGCATACCTCAGATCGAGATAAATATCCGGGATATAGTCCTTTATGAGGACGAGCTGGCCGTCATCATCGGGAGGCGGAGCAGTAGTCGCGACCGCAGTAGTCACAGAGGTTGTCGTCTCCGTGGAAGTGACAGTCGTTTCCGTTGAAGTAACGGAAGTTTCCTCTTCGGCATATGTATTCAGTATAACTTTTCCGTGCGGAGTTTCAGTGGTGACAGCCGGGCTTTCTGATAAGCTGCCGGAAGTCTTGCTGCCGCAGCCGCAAAGCAGGACAGCTGTCACAAGGAACAAAACAGGTATGCGTTTCAAAACGTCATCGCCTTTCGTGGAACTTTGCAGATAGGTCCTTACTTATTATATGTTTTTATGCAGCGTTTGTCAAGCAGAAAGCGGTCGAAGCAGCGGCGGTATTGACATAAATGCAGGATAGTGCTATCATAGTGATGAAAGGCGGCGGAAATATGAACGAGATCAATGTATATAAGCAGTTCTTTTCGGCGGACTGCGAATACAACGGCAGAAAGCGCCGTGCAGCGCAGGTGCTTCTGACGGCAGCATCAGGCGAAGGCGTGATACGCTATGAAGTGCGGGTGAGCTTTTTTCCGCACGATGACCCGGAGGACTTTGCGGTGAGCTATGACGCAGAAACAGCTGAAACGGTATATGAGGCTAAGGGAAGGCGCTCAAAAAAGCGTGAGAAGGTATTCCTGGAGGATATACGAAAGACGTCCGACGGTCTCGCGGAAGCGCTCGGAGGCGTGATATACTGGGAAAAGCCGCTGACGGAGGCTTATTATGGATGAGAGCTGAGTTTCCGGAGCTTATTATTGACAATTTCTTGTGTTAATGGTATAATAGCTTATATGTTATCATCAGAAAAGAGGACTTTTATATGGCAAAAGATAAAAAAATGGTCACAGCGATAACCTCAATGGACGAGGATTTTGCACAGTGGTACACAGACATATGCAAAAAAGCCGAGCTCGTTGAATACACCAGCGTAAAGGGCTGTATGGTCATCAGACCCTACGGCTACGCAATATGGGAGAATATCCAGCATATCCTCGACGGTATGTTCAAGGCAACAGGTCACGAGAATGTATGTATGCCTATGTTCATCCCGGAGAGCCTTCTCCAAAAGGAAAAGGATCACGTTGAAGGCTTTGCTCCGGAGGTTGCATGGGTAACTCACGGCGGAAACGAGAAGCTCGAAGACAGACTTTGTGTCCGTCCTACTTCCGAGACGCTTTTCTGCGAGCATTACGCTAACATAGTACACTCCTACCGCGACCTTCCCAAGCTCTACAATCAGTGGGTAAGCGTTGTACGCTGGGAGAAGACCACCCGTCCCTTCCTTCGTTCAAGAGAGTTCCTCTGGCAGGAGGGCCACACAATCCACGCAACAGCCGAGGAAGCTGTTGAGGAAACAGAGCGTATGCTCAATGTATACGCAGACTTCTGCAAGGACGCGCTGGCTATGCCCGTAGTAAAGGGCAAGAAAACCGAGAGCGACAAGTTTGCCGGAGCAGTTTCCACCTATGCTATCGAAGCTCTCATGCACGACGGCAAGGCACTTCAGGCTGGTACATCCCACTATTTCGGCGACGGTTTTGCAAAGGCATTCGATATCGAGTATACCGACAAGGACAACAAGAGAGTATTCCCCCACCAGACAAGCTGGGGCGTAACAACACGTCTCATCGGTGCTGTCATCATGACACACGGCGACAATAACGGACTTGTGCTCCCGCCTGCAGTTGCACCTGTTCAGGTAGTTATCATCCCTGTTGCACAGCACAAGGAGGGCGTTCTCGAAAAGGCAAACGAACTGAAGGACCGTCTTGCGAAGGCAGGACTCCGCGTTAAGCTGGACGACAGCGAGAATTCACCCGGCTGGAAGTTTGCAGAGTATGAGATGAAGGGCGTTCCGCTCAGAGTAGAGATCGGACCGCGTGATATAGAGGATAACCAGTGTGTAGTAGCATCACGCTGGAACGGCGAGAAGGCTCCCGTATCCCTTGACGAGCTCGAAGCAGCCGTTGCACAGAAGCTTCAGGAAGCACATGACGGTATGTACCAGAAGGCTCTCGACAACCAGATCAACCGCACATTTGCCTGTACGACCATTGACGAGATCAACAAAGCTCTCGAAAACGGCGATGGCTTCATCAAGGCAATGTGGTGCGGCGAGGAAGCTTGTGAGGACGAGGTCAAGGAGAAGACCGGCGTTGGCTCACGATGCATTCCCTTCGAGCAGGAGCAGCTCAGTGACAAGTGCGTATGCTGCGGCAAGCCTGCAAAGTGCATGGTATACTGGGGCAAGGCATATTGATGTATAATTAAAGGAGCGGCCAAGCCGCTCCTTTTTTGCGGCAGGCAGCGGCCGCCTGCGGATATGGTACTTTTGCACAATAGTGATAGCCCGATTTCACCGATGTTGAACAAATATGAAGAAAACGTGAATTTTAACCATATTGTAAATAGTTTGTAACTGATATGTAATGTATTCTTGAAAAAAAGAATGTATAATGTTATAGTAACATATTATAGGCGCTCGCTTTTCTCCTGTTACGGAACGGTTTTCCCTTTAGGTATGCCGCAGAACCTCAGAACCTACGGCGTTCCTCCCTCATGGATAAAACGGTCTGTTTCAGAAGAGGGGATATTTTACAAATGAAAGATGTGATAATATGTTTTTTAACAAGAAGGTAAAATCTGTACTGCTCAGCGGCGCACTCGCCGTTTCAGCTGTTGCGGCTCCCTTCTCTGCAACTGTTGCTCCCTCTCTCACAGCAGTTGCAGCAGATTCGGAAAACTATGCAAGGCTCCTCCAGTACTCTCTCTATTTCTATGACGCAAATATGTGCGGCGACATTTCAGGTTGCGGTCTCTCATGGAGAGGCAACTGCCATACGAGCGATGCAGTGCCCGGCGGTTTCCACGATGCCGGCGACCACGCTATGTTCGGTCAGCCTCAGGGCTATACTGCGTCTACTCTCGGCTGGGCTTACTATGAGTTCCCGGACGCTTTCGATGAGACTGGTCAGACAGAACACCTCAAGATGATAACCAATCACTTCTGTGAGTTCTTCCGCAATGCTACAAAGCTCAGCGGCAACACCGTTACAGAGGTCCTCATCGAAAAGGGCGAGGGTAATGTTGACCACGCTTACTGGGGTCCTCCGGAGTCACAGGGCGACAGAGGAAGAATGCTCTGGAGCACAGGCGGAGCCGCTAACGTTACCGCTGAATATGCTGCTGCTCTCGCAGTAAACTATCTCAACTTCAAGAACCCTGAGGACCTCAAGTACGCTGAGGCTCTCTACGATTTCTCCACAAAGGACAGAGGCTTCCATACCGCTTCCGGCGGCGGCGAGACCTTCTACGATGCTCACTGGACAGGCTCCGACGATGAGATCGCATGGGCTGCCGGCTGGCTCTACAAGGCTACAGGCAACAGCAAGTACCTCAGCGAGCTCCAGAATGCTCCTACCGCTTACTCCGCGCACTCATGGGAGAGCGTTCAGCTCGGTGCTCAGATGCTCAAGGGCGAGTTCGCAAATGACTGGAGCGGTCTTGGCTACATGAGCAAGTTCTCCGGCGACGGCTACTGTATCGCTGAGCCTGACGCTTGGCAGTGGGGAAGCGCAAGATACAACTGCTCCGCTCAGTTCACAACTCTTGTTGCTGCTAAGCACAATCATGGCTCTTCTACCTGGGCAAAGGGTCAGATGGACTACATCCTCGGCGCGAAGGGCGTAGGCTCTGCTCCTGCAAGATGCTTCGTTGTTGGCTTCGATTCAACTTCTCCTGTAAATGTTCACCACAGAGCAGCTTCCGGCTACAACGGCTATGGCGAACTTGGCGAAAACACTGTTGCAAAGGCAGGAAGCCCTGTTCTCGTAGGCGCTCTCGCCGGCGGTCCTGCTGATACAAACGGTACTTACAGCGACTCTATCAAGGACTATAAGTGCAATGAGGTCGCTCTCGACTACAATGCAGGTCTCGTAGGCGCTGCTGCCGGTCTCTACCACTTCTACAAGACAGGTAAGATCGACACAACTATCCCGGGCGTTACAAAGATCTATACCGGATCTACTACTCCCGGACCTCAGACAGGCTCAACAACAACTACTACCACAACATCTACCATTACTACCTCCACAACTTCAGGCGGTTCAAGCAGCGGTGACGGCTACGTTGAATACAAGCCCAACCAGAAGGTAGTTTACCAGGAAGGCATGGAAATGATCGGCTGGGAATGGGCTGATCTCGGTGTTGGTCCCAGAGATACAGTTTCCAAGGTTGAGATCGATATCTCTACAACAAAGAACAAGCTCGGCAAGTGGCAGGGTGCTTTCGGTACTTCCACAACAGTTGCAGCTGATCAGTACTGGACAATGACAAAGGACATGGAGGAGACATTCTCCGGCACTAAGGGCACTATCACATGGAATGTTCCCGCAGCAACAGCAAGCATTATCCAGACACAGTACCACGGCGAACTCAAGTTCGGCGTATGGTGGATTGACTGCGGCGAGTTCACAATTGACTCTGTAAGAGTTTACACAGGCGGTTCTTCAACCGGTACAACAACAACTACAACATCTACTGTTACAACTTCCACAACTACCCGCGGTACAAGCGGCGACGGCTACGTTGAATACAAGCCCAACCAGAAGGTAGTTTACCAGGAAGGCATGGAAATGATCGGTTGGGAATGGGCTGATCTCGGTGTTGGTCCCAGAGATACAGTTTCCAAGGTAGAGATCGACCTCTCCACAACAAAGAACAAGCTCGGCAAGTGGCAGGGTGCTTTCGGTACTTCCACAACTGTTGCAGCAGACGAATACTGGACAATGACAAAGGACATGGAGGAGACATTCTCCGGCACTAAGGGCACTATCACATGGAACGTTCCCGCAGCAACAGCAAGCATTATCCAGACACAGTACCACGGCGAACTCAAGTTCGGCGTATGGTGGATCGACTGCGGCGAGTTCACAATTGACGCTGTAAGAGTATACACAGGCGGTTCCTCAACAACTACTACAACTACTACAACTACTACAACAACCACAACTACAACAACAACTACTACAACCACAACTCCTGATATCAAGGTATCCAAGTACGGCGATTCCAACTGCGATACAGAGGTAAACCTTGCAGACGCAGTATTCATCATGCAGTCTATCACAAATCCCGATAAGTACGGCGAGGGCAAGCCCCACGGCATCACAGCTCAGGGCGCTGCAAACGCTGACGTTGACAGGAACGGCGGCATCACAAACAACGATGCTCTTCAGATCCAGCGCTATAAGCTCGGTCTTATCCCTTCACTTCCTGTCTGATATCAAATCAGAGACAGCCTCCTTCGGGAGGCTGTTTTATTATTGAAAAGTATGTGAAATCCATTGCAATAATTTATATACTGTGGTATAATTAGGACAATACCGCGGTCATACCGCGAAAAGAGAGGAAAATCCCCATGCTAAGATATAAAAAACTTACAGCATTTTTAGCTTCTCTCGTTATCTGCTTATCAGCGGCTTCCGCATATGCTCCTGCCGTTTCCGCAGACGAGACAACGACCGCTGCGTCCGAGAGCACTGAGGACGAAGGCGTAAAGACATCAGGCAGCTTTACATACTCCATGACCCACGACAATACCGTATGTATCGAGGACTGCTCCTCTACTGACAAGGACCTCGTTATCCCTGCCGAGATAGACGGCATCGCTGTTACTGAGCTCGGAATGAGAGCCTTCGGCAGCACTCCCGATCAGGTATATGAGACGATAACTCTTCCGGCTTCGATAAACTATATATCGTCCAACAACCCGTTCATCTACTGTCCCTCGCTGAAGGAGATAAAGCTCGAAAGCGGAAACGCAGACTTTGTTCTCAAGGACGGAGTTCTCTTTTCGAAGGATATGAAGACCCTCGTGTTCTATCCTCCCAAGAAGGAAGGTACCAGCTATACAGTACCGGATGGAGTTGAGACTGTTGCAACAGCAGGCATTTATTCCACCGCGCTTACGGAGATAAAACTTCCCTCATCGCTGAGCTCCGCAGGCAGTTATGCGTTCAGTACGAACCACAGCCTGAAGGCTATCGATCTCAGCGCGACAGGTGTAACGAACATTTCTATGGCTCTCTGCGCTGACTGTCCTGCACTTACAGATGTAAAGCTCAGTGCTGATACCACTATTATTGACATGGGCGCATTCTGGGGCTGTACATCTCTTGCCGAGATAGAGATCCCCGGAAAGGTCACATCCATAGGACAGAATGCCTTTATGGACACTGCTCTGACGGAGGTCCATATACCGACTTCCGTTAGCAAGATAGACTACTGTGCATTCGGTTACAAGTCCGGAACAGACGGCAACGCCTATGCGGATGATAATTTCATCATCATCGGCGCAGTAAATTCCGCTGCTGCCATTTACGCACACGATTCCGATACCGAATATGAATATCAGAACAATTTCACCTTCATGACCGAGAACGAGTATACCTCCCAGAAGGAGCTTGCCGCACTCGATAAGTCCACTGAGGGAGATTATACATATGCCAACGTAGACGGCGAGGCTTACATTGTACAGTGCAATGCCTCAGACAGCGAACTGACAGTCCCCTCCACACTCGGCGGAATGCCTGTCACAGGTGCATTTCCGGCATCTTTCTCGACCTGTACATCTGAGAAGATAACACTTCCGGAGGGCTTCAAGAAGCTCCGTGAGATGTCTTTCTACAACTGTACCTATCTCAAGGAAGTTGTACTTCCGCAGAGCATGGAGGTCGTAGGTGAGAACTGCTTCGACAGCTGCTATCTGCTTGAGACCGTTGACTGCGGCGGCGCATCTGATATAGGAGCGCAGGCTTTCTATAACTGCGAAGTCCTCAGAAGCATTACTATATCCGGAAACTGCAAGGATTTCGGTACAGATATGCCTTTTGACACCTGTTCCTATCTGGAGGAGATCAACGTCAAAGGCGGAAGCGGCGGCGCTTACAGCTCAAAGGACGGTGTACTCTTCGATGCTTCCGGCGATATCCTTATAGAATACCCCGTAAACCATTCCGGAAGCGTATACAAAGTACCGAAAGGTACAAAAGAAATAGCAGCCTACGCTTTTACAGGCTGTCAGAATATCGAGGACGTCGTTCTTCCGAAGTCCCTCAAAACTATCGGAAACTACGCCTTCTACAACTGTACTTCCCTGAAGAAGCTCCGTGCTTACAAGGACCTGAAGGAGATAGGAACATCCGCATTCGGCTACAACCTCAACCCTGAATTCACCGGAGATACCTCCGTCGAGAAGGATATCCTTTCCGAGGGCTTCAAGCTCTATGCCCCGAAGGGTTCAAAGGCATACGACTATGCCAAGGACAACGGCTTTGATGTCGTTACCGGTACTGTCCGTATCGGAAACAAGAATATCGGATTTGCAATGCTCTCCCTCATCGGAGCTGTTGCGCTGGCATTCATCTGTGCAATAGTCCTTGCAGTCGCAAAGAAGTGCAGGAAGAAGCCAGCTGACGATAAGAAAAAAGACGGAAAGCCTGCACCGAAGAAAAAGACCTCAGGAAAGAAGTCCAAAGGAGAAGATAACGACGATGAAGATAAATAAGATCATTGCAGCGCTCGGAGCCGCTGTGTTCATGCTCCCGGCATCTTCTGCCTTTGCTGCGCCTGCGAGCGCACTTGAAGGTCCGGACGATACTCTCTCCGACGGTGCTTTTGAATACATTACCGTTGACGGCGGCTATAAGATAAGCAAGTGCTCGGCAACTATAATCACGAAGATACCGGCTGTTGTAAACGGTGTCGCAGTTGTTGCCATAGGCGAGAATGCCTTCACAGGCTTCACAGGCATCGACGATCTTGTTATACCGGATTCGGTCAAGACCATCGAGAAAAACGCATTTTATGGCTGCTCGGCAACTTCCATAACGCTCTCGAAGAACCTTAAAACTCTCGGCGAAGGTGCATTCACTGACTGCCGGAATATCACAGAGATAAAGCTCCCGGATTCGCTTACGGAGATACCGGAAAGTGCTTTCCGCCGCTGTGACGGACTTACAAAGGTCGAATTCGGAAGCAATCTTACGACCGTAAGCGACTTTGCCTTCTATGAGTGTACAAGACTTGAAAAGCTCGAACTTCCGCCAACGCTTACAACTATCGGCGATCAGGCGTTCGGCGAGCTTCTCTCCCTCACGGATATCACCGCAGAGGGCAGCAGCACTTTCACCGTGACCGACGGCATCCTTACCGACAAGGATAAGAAGGAGATATACTGTGCTGTATCGACACTGAGCGGCGATCTCCGCATCCCGGACGGCACCGAAGTCATCAGAGGCGGAGCCTTCTCCGCAGCTGCAAGCATCGAGCATCTTTTCCTGCCTTCGTCCGTGACAGAGATACGCGAAGGCGCGTTCAGCTGCCAGTTCACAGGTGAGCTTGGCTACTGCTCGAAACTGAAAAGTGTTGACTTTGCAAACGGGCTTGAAACTATCGGCGACAGTGCATTTGCCTATACCTCAATAGAATCGCTCTCGCTTCCGACTACTCTGATATCTATCGGCAGCTGTGCCTTCAACGGCTGCTATGCCCTCAATAAGGTCATAATCCCTAACGGTGTCGAGGAGATCGGCGAAAGAGCCTTCTTCGACTGTGATAAGCTCAAAAAGGTCGCTGTACCCAAGAGCGTCGAGGAGATCGGAGACATGGCATTCGGTTTCACATGGGTGTCCTCCGGCGAAGGCGAAGATGCCGTTCTTGAAGAGGGTAAGGTCAGCGGCTTCAAGATGAGCGTTCCATCGGGTTCTGCCGCCAAGAAATATGCTAAGAAAAGCGGCATATCCTATACCGTTACAGACTACAACCTTCTGAAATGGGCATTCATAGTCCTCTGTTTCGCACTTCTTGCAGCAGCGGTAGTGTTCGGATGCGTACTCATGTCAAGAAGCCGCAAAAAGGCTCCGCGCCGTGTAAGGCAGGCACAGAAGCGTGAAAAGGAAAGGGCTGAGGAGGCCGCCTACAAGACGCTGATAGACGACGATCCCGATAAAAAGGACGAGAAGACAGAGAAGGCTTCCGGAAAGAAGAAAAAGTGATAGCCGAAAATCTGAGATTCAGCCTTAATGCGACAGTACCGATATTCGTCATAATGATATTCGGCTGGTTTGTAAGGCGCATAGGACTGCTCGATGACCATTCCACAGCACAGATAAACAAGTTTGTGTTCAGAGCGCTGCTTCCGGCGCTCTTGTTCATGGATCTTTCAACCGCTGATTTCCGCACGGTCTGGGACGGAAAACTCGTGCTTTTCTGCATGGGTGTGACCCTGCTGAGCGTAGGTATAGCTGCAGCATTCTCGCTTCTGCACAAGGACCGCTGCGAACGCGGAGAGATAATACAGGCATCCTACAGGAGCAGCGCAGCTGTTTTGGGAATAGCCTTCGTGAACAATATCTACGGCAAATCGACTGTTGCGGCGCTCATGATAGTGGGAACGGTCCCGCTCTATAACATCATAGCAGTCGTAGCGCTCTCGGTAACATCTCCCGAACGACGCAGGGACGGACTTCTGCGCGGAACACTGAAGAGCATAGCCACAAATCCGATAATACTTGGCATAATCGTCGGTATAGCGTGGTCGCTCACGGATATACATCAGCCGGTTATAATGTCGAAGTCGATAAGCTATCTGGGAAATATGGCAACACCGCTCTCGCTGATAGCCCTCGGCGCATCGGTAAGATTCAGCGCCGCAAAGGGAAGGATACCGCTCACAGCAGGGATAGCCTTTATCAAACTGATACTCTTTTGCGGGATATTCCTTCCGCTTGCAGTTGCAGCTGGATTTCGCGGCGAAAAGCTCATATCCATACTTGTTATGCTCGGAAGCGCGACCACGGGAAGCTGCTTCGTAATGGCAAAAAACCTTGGACACAAGGGCGATATCACAGCATTTGCAGTAATGCTGACAACGCTTTGCAGCGCGTTCACACTGACGATGTGGCTGTTCGTACTGAAAAGCCTGGACTATATATGACCAAAAGGGCGATGTCAAGCATCGCCCTTTCGTTATAATAGACAATCCGGGAGGTGCTTTTTTGCATTTATCGCTGAATGCATATAAGCTTCCTTGATTTTTGGGAGCCTCTGTGCTATAATAGCCTTAATATCCGGAAGAGATCACCTTCCGGAACGTATTATTGGAGGGTTTGACATGAAAAATATCAGACAAAAAATAACAGCAGCGGCAGCATCGGCTGTCATGGCGATCTCTTCTCTTCCTGCGGCAGTTATATCAGCACCATCGGCAAACGCCGCCGATCTTGATCTTGATAACTATGCGAGACTTCTTCAATATTCGCTTTACTTCTACGACGCGAATTATTGCGGTGAGGGTGCAGGCGAAAAGTCCCACTTCTCGTGGCGTGATGACTGCCATAAGAACGACGTTGTCCCCTACGGCTTCCACGATGCCGGCGACGCTATCATCTGCGGACTTACCGAGGGCTTTACAGCATCAACACTCGGCTGGATGTACTACGAGTACAAGGAAGATTTCGAGAAGACCGGAATATCCGCCCACATGAAGGATATCACCGATGAATTCGCACGGTTCATGAAGGCGAGCACAACTCTCGACGGTTCAGGAAATGTTACCAATTTCGTCTATGAGATAGGCGACGACGGCAAGGACCACGGAAAATGGAGAGCTCCCGAGCTGATGGACTCACGCGGAAATGACGAGACCTACTCCACGACTAACGGTGCAAGCGATGTTGCAGCGCAGTACGCAGCGGCGCTTGCTCAGAATTATATCAACTTCGGCAATGAGGACGACCTGAAATACGCGAAGGCTCTCTACGATTTTGCCGCAAAAAACCGCACCATGACAACAGAACAGATGACCTATTCCGATAAGAGTGTCGAGGACGATATCGCTTGGGCGGCAGGCTGGCTCTACCTCGCAACGGACGAGCAGCCCTATCTCGAAGCCAACAGCAAGGATACCAGCGGCACGAACGACTGGGTAAATGATTACTACTACGGCGGTGTGTGGCTCGGAGCAGCACTCATAAACGCTGAGATAACCGGCAACTGGACAGCTCCCGTGAACTATATCAAGAGCGTAGTCGATGCGAACGCGAACCAGTTCTACATCATGAACAGCTGGGGCAGCGCCCGTCACAATACCCTCATGCAGACCTGTGCAATGGTCGCAACGAAGCACAAGGAAAAGTCCGGCGCTGATTTCAGTGAATGGTGCAAGAAGCAGATGAATATGATACTTGGCGACAACAACGCCAATGTATGTCTCGTTGTGGGATATAACGATGTTTCGGCAACTTCTCCCCATCACCGCGCCGCATCCGGTCTCTATGTTGATGACGGCTGGTCGCAGTGGAACAGCTGGGATGGCAACTACGCGAACGTTCCTACGAGCCATGTTCTTTACGGCGCACTCTGTGGAGGCCCCACAGGACAGGACTTCTCTACCTTCCGGAAATATGACGCTAAGGATGCAACCTCGAATGAGGTCGCACTCGACTATCAGGTAGGACTTGTCGGCGCAGCAGCCGGTCTCTACCACGAATTCCAGACCGGTAAGGTAGTAGCTGATATCAGCGATGAGGTAACGGTATACGCTGAAGAAAAAGCTGCAGCAAACGGTGAACTGCCGCATACAGAAACCACCACAACGACTACCACTACCACCACAACAACGACAACCAGCACAACATCCACAACTATATCTACCACAACAACCTGCCCCTATAAGCTCCGTGCCACAAAGACAGAGCTTGAGGTCGGCGAGAGTGTTCAGGTATACGTTGTAGGCTGGGACCGTGAGTACAGGTCCTGGAACGATGAGATTGAGGGTGACAGCGTAAAGGTAACCGGTTATAATGTCCCGTCCTTCATGGTAACAGCGATAAAGCCCGGTGAAACGACAATTACGGTCACATTCCCCTTTAACTTCAAGGACAGCATAACCTTTACAGTCAAGGATAAACCCCATGAGATACTCTGGGGCGATGCGAACTGCGATACCGAGGTAAATATGGCCGACGCTGTAATGATAATGCAGTCGATAACCAATCCTGATAAGTACCAGCTCTCAGAGAACGGCGAAAAGAATGCGGACGTAGACGGAAGCAACGACATCACGAATAAGGACGCATTGACGATACAGCAGTACAAGCTTGGTATAATTTCAAAATTCCCTGTCGAGGGCTAAGTAAAAAAAGGCGCACAGTGTGCGCCTTTTTTGATCGGACTGTAATTTGCAGAGATGTTCAAAAAGGCGGGCCTTATGGTCCGCCTTTGAATATACAATTAACCGAGAACTACCTTTATCTCGTTAACGGCAGCGAGCTTATCAGCGGGAACATAATTGCCGCTGAGCTTTTCGCCGTTGAGGACGAGTTCCTTAACGCCGGACTGAACATGTGCGGAGTTGTCGATAGAGATATTGAGCTTCTTTCCGCGGAAGTTCTTCTCGATCTTAAAGCCGTCCCAGGCAGAAGGGATAGAAGGAGCGATAGCGAGTCCGTTAAGGTCAGGACGCATACCGCAGATACCTTCAACGCATCCGACCATAACAGTGGAAGCTGTACCTGTGAGCCAGTGTACGTGTGAACGTCCCTCGTATGGTGAAGCCTTTGACTCGGTGAACTGACCGTGAACATACGGCTCCATAACGCGGATCTCAGCCTTGTCGTTCATTGCAGCAGGTGAGCTCTCGAGGAAGTACTCGAATGCGCGGTCACCGTGACCGAGGAGAGCCTCAGCGAGGATGAGCCAGCCCTGAGACTGAGAGAAGATACCGCCGTTCTCCTTGGTATCGAGGTTGAATACCTGCATGAGAGCGCCCTTGAAGTGGTGGTACTTGTAAGGCGGCTCGAGGAGCTTAGCTCCGTAAGGAGTATTGAGGATATCGTGAACGCTGTCCATAGCCTTATCAGCCTGTTCAGCGGAAGCGAACTTCGAGATAACAGACCAGCTCTGGGGATTGAGCCACATATTAGCCTCGGGATCCTTCTTAGCGCCAACGATTTCGCCGTTATCGCGGATGCCGCGGATAAATCTGTCCTCGTCCCAGCACTTTCCGAGAGCTGCTGCGAGCTTAGCCTTAGCTTCGCCGATGAACTTGATGTAGTCGCTATCGCCGCGCTGAGAAGCAAAGTCCTCCATAACGTTCATAGCGTAGTAGAGCTGGAATGCAACGAATGTAGACTCGCCCTGCTTTCCGAGACGGAGACAGTCGTTCCAGTCAGCGTGGAGACCGGCAGGCATATCGTGACCGCCGAGACGTTCGAGGGAGAAGCGGATAGCGTTCTTGAGGTGGTCGTAAACGGTAGCTTCACCGCCGCCTTCCTCAGCATAAGTGATGACCTCGTCGAGGAAAGCCTTGTTTCCGCTTTCTCCGAGGTACTTTACGATGGTCGGGAAGAGCCAGAGAGCATCGTCAGCACGGTAAGAGGGGTGACCTGTCTCCTTAGCGTAAACGCTGTGCTCATCGTTCTCATCGGGGCAGGTCTCGTGGCCTGCATTGTGGTCGAACTTAACAAGGGGAAGACCGCCGCCGTTGCTTACCTGAGCGGAGAGCATGAAGCGTATCTTCTCGGCAGCCATTTCAGGATCGAGGTGGATGATACCTTGGATATCCTGAACGGTATCACGGTAGCCGTAGCCGTTTCTGAGGCCGCAGTAAACGAAGGAAGCTGCTCTTGACCAGATGAAAGTGATGAAGCACTGGTAAGCGTTCCATACGTTTATCATATTATTGAACTCGGGTGAAGGAGTCTCAACCTTGAAGTGAGAGAGCTGACCGTGCCAGTAGTCCTTGAGCTGTTTTACTTCTGCATTTACCTTGCCGGCAGCCTTGTATTCATCGAGGATAGCACCAGCCTTATCAGGGGTGTGCTGACCCATGATGTAGACGAATTCCTTGGTCTCGCCGGGAGCAAGGGTGATATCGCTCTGGAGAGCGCCGCAGGAATTGGAGTTGAAGTTCATAACGCCGTCGCACTTGCCGGACTCAACAGCGATAGGATTTGAGAAAGTCCTGTAAGGACCTATGAAGTTGCTGAGAGAGCCATTATAAGCTGTAACGGGCTGACCGACCATACCGAAGAAGCGCTCCTGGCCGTTATAGCCGTTCTCATCGAAGCCTGTATTCTCGTTCATGTGCTGAGTGATGCGGTTGCCGCCGTCGAAGCTTGTGCGGGTGATGAAGAGGGTGTACTGGAGGTTAACCTGATCCTGCTCATAGTTAGGCTCGTTAGTGAACTCAACGAAGCCGTAAACAGAGAGCTTTCTCTCCTTAGCGGAATTATTAGTTACCTTGGCACGCCAAACCTCGTATGTCTTACCATAGGGAACATAGTAGGTGGTCTCGGACTTTATCTCGGCATACTCAGCAGAGATAACTGTATAAGCCGTACCGTGGCGGCATTCGGACTTGTACTTGTCAAGGGGCTTGCCGACAGGCTGCCATGAAGCAGACCAGTAATCAGCTGTATCATTGTCGCGGATATAGATATAACGACCGGGCAGAGCCATCTCTGAATTGAAGCGGAAACGCGATATTCTTCCGTTTGCACCGGATTTAACAAAGCTGTAGCCGGCGGCGTTGTTGGAGATCATAGCGCCGTATTCCGGGTCGCCTAAGTAGTTTGCCCAGGGGGCGGGAGTTGCCGGATTTGTGATGACGTATTCCTTATTTTCAAGGTCGAAATGTCCGTACTGCATATTTTCTCATTCTCCTTTTTGGCTGAGGGCACACACTCCCTCAGTATAGTATTCTTATTATACCATTTTTCTCCGTATATTTCAAGGGGGTTGAAGGATTTTCTCAACTAAAAAGCTAAAGGCTGATACCTTATCTCTTAATTCTTCCGCTCGCAGACCGAGACTACGAATTTTCCGCCGTTTATGAGGTACTGCCGGAAGTCGTACCCCTCTATATCCGTGATTATTTTTCCGTCCTCAAAGTCGAATTCCGCCGTATCAAGAGGATAGGATATCCCTACCCCGATAGCTTTGACGTAGGCTTCTTTCAGCGTCCAGAGCCGGAAAAACATCAGGTCGCGCTGTTCAGCCGGAGTGTTTTCGATAAGCTCTCTTTCACGCACGGAAAATGCTCTTCTCAGGACGTTTGCGCGGTATTCTCTTACCTTTTCACAGTCAATCCCGCACTCGTTTCCGGAAACTATACAGGCCGCTATGCCGTTTGCGTGGGAGAGGTTATAGTGAACCTCAGGGTGTTCGGCGAGAGAGGGTTTTCCGAGGCTGTTCTTAACGACGGGAGTTTTCTCACTGTAGACTATATTCCTGCGTTTCAGGCACTCTCGGAGCAGCGCATGAGCGTGGGAGTGCTGTTGCTTTTTGTCTATGTCCATAATTGATATAAGAAGCATAAATATCACCAGACTCAGTATAACATAATTCTCATCCAATTGCAACTTATAGTTAAATGACAAAAATATGTAAAGCCGACTTGACAAAAAATGTAAAGCGTGCTATACTTTAATTGTAAAGTTAACTTTACCTCTCAGGAGGATGATGCTATGAAAAATAAAATTCAGGAATTCCGCAAACAGCGAAAAGTTACACAGCAGGAGCTTGCGGATGCTCTTTCAGTCACGCGGCAGACTATAATCTCACTGGAAAACGGAAAATACAACGCTTCGCTCACTCTTGCCCACAAGGCGGCACAGTTCTTCGGCATTACGATCGAGGAGCTGTTCATTTTCGAGGGCGAGGAGAACTTATAAGGAGGATAATTATGGAGAATTTCAGAATTACAATAAAGAAGAGAATTTATTTTTTCATTCTTCTTGCGGTTATCATGGTTGCAGGAATAATTCTGCTTGCAGC
>Ga0310786_10003223_pt1 | contig 23947 bp, 30 predicted proteins | sample AusTroGonzalo_MG_FD_203881 | JGI IMG/M metagenome (GOLD analysis project Ga0310786, IMG submission 203881) | Bovine rumen microbial communities from tropical cattle in Woodstock, Queensland, Australia - Gonzalo_03 (v2) (version 2) | ecosystem: Host-associated > Mammals > Digestive system >...
AGATCTACAGTAACCGGTATGGACACGGAGTACCCAATACCACATCCGGCAGCGGGTAGAAACGGCCCCGCGTATAGTCCCATTCACCCAGTATGCCAATGGAATCCACCAGTTCGGCGCGGCACTTGGCGAAACTATCTCCCACATACAGATCCACCCATGGTTCCGAATGCGAGCATCTTGCCTGGGTGTGGAAGGCTTTCGTCTTTCCAGCCACTGCCATATACACGCATGACACGAAATCGTGTACCTGCCAGTCGCCCATTGCCTCGTCGCAATGCTGTTTTACAATTACTTTCATAGTGGCTATTTATTTATCGGTTCGTATCTGATGCAGGCGGGGTTGTTGGCACGCACGCGCAGCATCCCGGAACTGGTTCTGCCGCTCCGGAAAGCGTTGCACATCGACCGTGGCGTTTCCCCGGCGGTGGAGTAGCGCACGCGGTGGGCGCAGGTTCTACAGGTGCGCCCACCTATGGCCTTCAGTATCGTGGCGGGGATGGTCTCTTCATCCGTAAACATTTTCAGCTGTTCCATTTCCTTTATTGTTAAGTGTTTAGCAACATTTTCTTGTTTTCGCAATGGCTTTCAGTTCTTTGGCGAGTGCCTCGCAGAGCACCTTGGCCATGTTCACTTCTACGGCATTGCCGATATACTTCTTCTGCTCCGTCTGCGTGCCGATGAGCACATAATCAGCTCCGAAGCCCATGATCCGCTTCAGCTCGCTGATGTTGAGCATCCGCATTTTGATGTCAAGGATGCCGTATATGGCCATAAACTCCTTGATCTTTACCGTCATGGCTGAGTCGCTTTCGTATATGCCGATACCGATACCTTCCTTGCAGGTGATCAGGTAAGGCGGCATCTTGTCCATTCTGGCTATCAGGGTGAAACACGGGTTCTCGATGCTTCCTCCTTTGCTGCTGAATTGCGGGTTCAAAAGGTACTGGCACACCGACACGAGTTTTTGTTTCGGTGTGGTGAGTACAGCGGGGTTGGGTTGGTCCAAGCTGGAGATCTGTCCGCCTGCGCTGTACTCGTTCTGGTAGAACTGGGTGGTTACGAGTGCAAGCCGGTCTTTTACGGTAACGGTCGGACACGGATCTTCAACCGCACGGTTGAATCCGTTGGAGTAGTAAGCGGTAACAAATGCGTGGTGGTCTTTGCAGGTGATGGTTCCGCTCGGAGCCTCGATGCTTACGTTCTTGCTGTCGGGATCACCGCTGAACTGCTTGGAGAGGAACTGCACCTTGGCCACTCCTAGACGGTTCTGGGCGGCCACCACCGGACAAGGTTCGTCAATGCCTGGTGCGGAGTAGTGTCCAGCCCTGTTCCATGAGTTGTATTTCACGATAAAAGCTTCTTTGCCACCGGCCACAAACTTCACCAGTCCGGAATAGATGCGCTCCAATGTGCGTTCAGTAAGAGGTTTTCGGCGAGTGAAGATGCTCTGCCCTTCGTTGTCCAGTTCGAGGCAGTCTCGTACTGCGTTCCACGGCTGGAGGGCGGGATGGAACATATCGGCTTTGCGTCCGCCTTTGCAGTGTGTGGGTTCTGGGAACACGATGGGGAGACCGCTTTTTGCGAAAATCCCAAAGAAGCGTGTGCGCGATGTGCGTGCGCCGTAGTCGGCGGCATTCAGCAGACGGTGGGCGAAGCGGTACCCATACGCGCACACGTTATCCACCCAGCGCAGATACAAACGTCCCTCGTAACGGCTTATGGGTTTGCCGTTCTGGTCGAGATCACCCCAGCACATAAACTCCTCCACGTTCTCAATATAGATATAGTCGGGCTGTAGTCGCTCGATGTAGCGGAACAAGTGCTCGGCAAGGGTGCGGCTGTCGGCATCCCTCGGTTGTCCGCCTTTGGCTTTGCTGAAGTTGGTACATTCGAGCGAAGCCCACAGCACAAGCAGCGCACCCGGATTCTTGGTGCGTTCCTTTGCCGTATGTGCGGCGAGTCCGGAAAGGTCGAGCGTGCGGATGTCTTCCGTATAGTGCAGCGCGTCCGGATGGTTGGCCGCATGGCTGGCGATGGCGTTCTTGTCGTGGTTCACGCAGGCGATCACGCGGGCGCACTTGTCACCATCGAGGCGGGCGCGCTCCACACCGGTTGATGTGCCGCCCGCACCGCAGAACAGATCTATGTACAGCAAGTTTTCCATATCTGTCAATTTTTAATCAGGTTTCTTTCCTCATGATAGAACCACAGTTGCTGACTTCCTTTTATGCCTCTGATTGGCTCCTCGAATTGGAACCACTCCGCCACATGCCATTCGTATTTGAATGGGCCTGTGGTGTTAGGAAGACACAAACTGAATCGCACTGCACCTACTATGGCACTATACAGATTGTTTTCGTTGGCGGCGGCCAAATATTCATTGTATTTGTCCGGATCGCAAAGGATTATTTTTTCCAGAGGTGACGCTCCTGCGTGAATCAGGATCCACTCGCCCTGGTAGTCGGATGGCAAAATCCAGTTTCGATATTCATTCCGCTTTTCACCAGCCACCAGCATAGAGGCGTATGGCTGTTTCACGGTCAGAACCGGCAGGCATTTCAACAAAAATGATACTTTTTCATCCATAATCATTCAGTTTTTAGTTGGTAACTTAATATAAACCATCCATATACAGTGTCGGCTCGTCTTGTGGCCTACAAGTGGAACTTGTCCGATTGCCTGTATCACACTTTTTACTTTTATATGCACGTCCGACCACTTAAATATCAGCACCCCATAATCATCCAAAACCCGCATACATTCGTCAAAACCTTTCTTAAGGTCGTGCCGCCAGTCTTCCATCTTGCCGAATATCTTGTATAGATTTGATGATTTTCCGGCCCACACCAGGTGTGGAGGATCCCAGATTACGAGTTTATATGATTTGTCGGGGAAATTCATATTGGTGAAGTCGCCAATGATGTTCGGATGAACCATACAGATCTGTCCGTCCGACAGCGTACACACTTCGGATCGTATGTCCTGAAAATCTACCAAGGGGTTGTCCTTGTCAAACCAGAACATACGAGATCCGCAGCAAGCGTCCAATATGGGTTTCCCGTCAGAAATCATAGTTTTCAGTTCTCAATTTTCCATTTCTGTCAGTTCTAATCAAGGAACGGTTTAGACACCCTAACTTCCGTTCTTCCTATATAATAGATCTGCGCATATACGCTGCCTTCTGGCAATTCTTTGCCCTCCGTTCTCTTACCCTCACAGAATAGTTCAATCGCTGCCATAATTCTTTCAAAGGATTTTTCCCTAACTCTTATAATGTTAGTGGGTTCATCCGGCATTTCAATTCGTAAATCAATGTACGTTTTCATAGTTTTCCATTTTGGTGATTAAATTTCTGGTTCCATGGGTCTAAGAAGCCCCTTTCCTTCAAGCTGCTCGTTGAGCCATTCCGGCACTCTTTCATCTATTAATCCTTGAGAACGAAAGATAGTCTTGCAGGGGTTGTCGACAGCTGATTCATCCCATGTTATGGTCACCCCTCTTTTTTCGGTCTTCAGTTGGTATCCGAGAGCTCGGACAGCTTCGGCGATTCTCGCAAAACTGCTCTTTTGCGAAAGCCTGTACTTAAATAAATATCGTTTTTCTGTCATGATTCTTTGTTTTTTATTTGTGATTAAACTGTTTGATATAGCTTACAACTTCTTGTATATTCAAAGCTATACCGTCAAGTAAGCCATACATCAGCTCCGGTTCAATTTTTTCGGAAGTAGGGATGAAAGCAATCACTCTTTTTCCAAAACCTTTCATCCACCCTGCCTCAAGGTGAGCACTTCTGCCGCACGGCAGGCACAACACGCAGATGTTTGCGGATTTCATCGCCTCGAAATCACGATAGAACCCGAATTGCGCGTATTTTGTCGAAAGAGCCTCGCGGTACTGTTCCATAGACCATTGCTGCCAGTTTTGGTCAATGTTACTCCACTGAAAGCCTTTTTGGCCATCGGGATTCTTGAAGTCATAGACCTCGAAGCCGGCTGCTCGCAGTTCGTTGACTATCATCTGCTGGTGTTCGTTGCGCCAGCTGCTAGCGACATATATTTTTTCAAACATTGTTTATCTCCTTTCCTAATTTTGCAATTTTACTATATCTGATTTTTGTAGATAGCCAATTCTCATTTCCCACAAAGTATCCCCATCCTCATTTCCTCATCGGAGAGGGGCGGCGCGACGGGGCGCAGCATGTCTTCCACGCTCTTGATGGCGTAGCGGATGCCGCCTACACTCTTCCGGTGCTTCTTTGCCAGGGCCTTGTACACCTCCATCGCAGGACTGCCGTCCGCCACCAGCGAGCGGTACTCCTCATAGATTTTCAGATACTTCTTTTGATTTTTTCGCATCAGTCTCATTTTCTTATAGTTTTTGGTTTATATTTGCTGCTGAAATATTGCTGATTTACTGCTGAAATCGTGCTGCAAAAATACTCAAATATTTGAGTAAATCAACAACAAAATTAAAATATTTTATCAACAATGTCAGAAGTAACTGAAAATCAAATAGAAAAAATTATAAAATTGCTACTCGAAAGCGAGCTAACTGCCTATTATATCTCCAAAAAAACGGGTATTTCGGAGCAAACAATCTTAAATTATCGGAGCAAAAAGACCTATCCGACGGAAGCAAATGCTAAATTGTTAGAGTACTTCTTCAACGATAGTTCTGTCAATTCTGGGAAGAAAAACTCCGAAAATACCATCACAGGGAACAATAATATAATAGGCAACAACAACGATGCGCGCCAGTTTTACTCCGACAGTCCGGACGTATTGCGTGCGCAGATAGATGTGCTGGATGAGCGGATCCGCGAGAAGGATGCCCAGATCCGCGAGAAGGATGCCCAGATCCGCGAGAAGGATGCCCAGATAGCATCCCTACACGAAATAATAAAGCAACTGAGTAAGAAGGGTTGAAATGCTGAAATCGTGCGGAAAATGCGGAAAACGGATGCCTTTAACAACTATCTTAAAATTACGCAAATATTTGAGTGGCGGGAATTTAGCCCGCCACAGTTCCACGTCTCTTACGTGCCAAAACGAGCAATTTTAACAAATGTAAATAATTGATAATCAAATTAGTTGTGAGAAAAAAACAGCCTTTTTCGGGTCTCGATCCCGCCACAAAAAGCAGCCGGAACCCTGATGAATCAAGGGTTCCGGCTCTTTTGTCCGAACTTGCTGCGCCAAATTTGCGCCAAAACGAATTCAATAACAATCCCTCCTGGACGATTGAAAAAAATCAGAAAGGAGAAAAAAAAATGCCCAAAATGTTCGTTAACTTCCGTCCGGCGGAAGTGTTCCACAACAAGAAGGAGACCTACATCTATTACTATGTCATCAACCCGATGACCAACAAGATGGAACGGAAGCGGAACCGCTTCAACCATATCAAGGGACAGCAGGAGCGTCTGAAGTATGCACGGATGGTATGCGCTGCCATCAACCAAAAACTATACGAGGGATGGAATCCGTTTTACGATGAAATTGCATCTGAGGCGAATATGACCATGGGTGCGGCTCTTGATAAGTTCCTTGCTGAAAAGAAAAAGGATGTTCGTCCCGACACTATGCGCGTATATACGTCTATCGTTAGTATCTTCCGAAAATGGTTGGAGGATAGGGGAGTGGTGGACAGTCCCTGCTTCACTTTCAATAAAAAAATGGCCGAAAGGTATCTGCGGCATCTGGCCGACAATCCGAAGATGGGGAACAGAAGCTACAACAATTATCTTCGCTGCCTGAAGACTGTATTTCTCTATATGCAGAAGAGAGAATACATAAAAGACAATCCATTTGCCGATTTTGAACCTAAACGATGCGATAAGAAGCTAAGAACCATCATCCCGCGTGAAGATCGTGAAAAAATAAAAAAGTATGTTCAAGAAAACAACCCTGTTTTCTATTACGTGATGCTGATGTGCTACCAATTATTTGTCCGTCCCAAAGAGATACTGATGCTGAAGGTTGGGATGTATAACCCAGTCGATAATCTGTTGACAATACCTCCCGAGATCTCAAAAAACCACAATGCGCGCGTGCTTGCCTTGCCAGATGAACTGAAGGAGTATTTTTTGACTTTGCAAGACTATCCGGGGAGCTGGTATATATTCTCAGACGAGGATACATTCAAACCGGGGAAAGTGTTGCTTAATTCAAAAAGGATTGGCCGTATATGGGGGTATATCCGCGACGAACTGAAACTGCCCGTAGCCTACCAGTTTTATTCGCTTAAGGACACAGGTATAACGGAAATGCTGGAGGCCGGTGTACCGGCGAAATTCGTGAAAGAATTGGCCGATCATCACTCTTTGGAGATGACCGAGCGTTACACCCACAAAAGCGAGGCAAAGAAGATCCTGGAGTGGAACAAGCTGGAGTTTTGAATCCCTGTTTCGTGTCCCGGTGGGATTCAAACCTTGGATACGAACCTATACCACGGGCTTCGCACATTCTATTTCGGTGAGTATCTGGTCTTTGCCTTCCACAATCTCGAATGTCATCCGGATGGGGAGCACACGTACATTCTCCACGAAGATCCAGCGCACTTGGTTCTCAGGGGCGGCATCCTGCGGACGGAACAGCCGGATGACCTCCAGCAGTTTGGCAGGCGGCAGCAGGAATCGGTAGGTGATTTTCTCGTAGTTGCTCAGCAGCTGAAGCCACGGCTTCACATACACCTCGCCAATGGAGTGCTCGCCAGTGGTGGTAAGGTCGTTACCAGGAACACGGGCAGTGTCGTTGCCGTAACATACAGGAGAAAAGTGGTGGTAATAGTGCGGCCCATTGTCCCAATCCTCTACAGCCAGAGTGCCAATTATCAATGGGTTTGATACGTTATGGTGGTATCTCATGTGTGGCGGAATTTCCTCATCTCCCAAATAGCGCAGCAATATGAGGTTGAAGCCGCTGTTTGTTGCGTTCAGAAATGATACCGCCTGTGCTTTAATGGAGGGATAGTGCAACTGGGCTTCTACGGAATCAATTTCAGGAACGTATGGAACTCCTGACGGATGTTCCGCATCAACGATGTAATCTGTACCCACATCTGGGCTGAAGAATGTGAATTGCTTTGACGGAATTTCTACCCCAACGGTTACTCTGGTGTCATCATCGCCCATGTCGGATTCTCCGACCGGCAGCGTTAGAGCATTCCCTGAATATCTCTCCCAAATATAGGACCACACTGTTATAGCGTCCTCGACACGTTGCGCCGAATATATCTCGTTGAGTGAGCGGATGTATGTCTTCTTCCCCACATTGTCGGCAGCGACGGGAAGAGTGCTCATATATTCGTTATCCTCAAGAAGGTCATCATCGGTCACCTCGTTGCTCTCAACCGGTGGGAGTTCGTAAACATAGCGGTGGTGTTCCCAGCCATTGATCGAGGTCTCATCATCCATCTCATAATGTGTCAGGTCGATTTGACCTGACGTGAAAATGTCTTTGATGAACGAGATTTCAATCTCTTTGGATAGTGAGTCTATGAAAAATGACAATCCATACAGACATTGTAGGGATTTGAGGAACTCTGAATTGGTTTTGTCGGGAACGTGGTCGCTGAATTTGAGTTTGTTGGTGAAAATGTTGGTTTTTAAAGAGTTTGCATAATAGTCGTATGATAAATCCATCTCGCAGGCAGGGCCTGTTCCTGTGGTGTAATCCTCTGTCATTATCCAATCGCGGGCTTCTCCAAAAGCCTGGCCATTTAAAGGTAGTAATCTCGCATCCTGCAACACGAACTCAAATGGTTTGTCAACGTCATTTTGCAGAAATGTATGTGTGAATGAGATTTGCAGCTCCCAAACATCGCCACCCATGTTGCTTCCCTTGTAACGGATCTTGTCACCATACACATTTGGCATTCCAGTCGCGCCGATGGGCGTATCGAACACACAATCGTCTGCTAAAATGCTTTCATATTGCCCCACACCACCCTCGGAACGCAAATTGCACCCGTCGGTGTGGTCCGGACTGCCCATAAGAAATCGCAGGCATGTTCCGAAAGATTGCGCATCTGTGACAAAAAAGCCGATTTCTTTCCGAAATCGTATTGTTACAGAGAAATTGTAAGTCCCCTCAATGGGCACGACAAATCGGTGTGTGGTGTTATCAAATGAGCCAATGTTGCTGTTAAGATCGTCCATTACCACAGGAATGACTCTACTACCAGTATAGTTATTCTGTGGGAAATTACCAGAATTCCCCTCAGCGTTAACATGAGGATCGGCGTAATATTCGTTCAATGTGCCGTCCATCGAGTGTAATGACTGGTAGAAGAGGTTGCCAACCTCACCACTTCCAACGAAATTCCCCTTCAGAGAATATTGGGCATTCGCAATGACCTTTTCCAGCAGCCATCTGATTTTGAGTGCGGGGGCGAAAGTAAGCTGGTTGTACTCCACATTGTTTTCCCCCATGGCGTGCAACTCATTAAACAACCTCCAGCCGGAATGCACACTGCTGTAAGAGCCCACAGATGTCGGTGGAGCGTATTCAATGTCTTTGTCATTGCCATTGAAATAGAACGAAAGACGGTTTACAAACTTGCAGATGGCCACACCATTGTTCGCTTTTTCGCCAATCGGGTCATTTGCTATTCCTTCCCAATACCCAAAATCCTCATTATCATCGTAGTAATCTTCATCGAGGAAGAGCGGGAATTTGATGATACTGTCGTCGGAGAGGGTGCTTTGCAGAAACCTCAGCCAGTTCTGCCGGTGTTCGGCGTAATTGTCGCTGATGATGATGTCGTCGCCATAGTCGTTGTCGTGCAACTTGCGGTCGCGCCAACCATCTGGAAAGGCATTCACGGCCAGTTCGCAGCTATAGGTGTCCTTCGTGGCCTTGGTGACATAGAGGTTGCCGTTGCCGATGGGCGTACCCGCCAGCAGGATGGTACAAGCGTACTTGCGCCTCCGCTGCACATACACGAACCGCGCCGACTCGAAAATCAGGTCGTTGGGGGCTGCTGGAACGTCGAAGCTGTAGGCCACGTCGCCCTCAATGCCGTCAGTGGAGAAGATGCTGCTGTTGAACTCCACCTGTATGGAGGTGCCGCGCTCGATGGCGATGCGCTGTCCGTTCACGATGATGTCAAGCATGGCTTTGCGATTTAAGAGGCTACAACAGTGTCTGAGATTACCATACCAGCCCATACCACTCTACAATAGCATGTTGCTTTTTCTATCTCTTCTTTCTCTTCTTCTCCTCCAGATTGTTCGATCCCTTCTTTTGATAACACTATTTCTAATACTATCGTACCAGATAGTTTGCCTCCCTCTGATATTGCTTCGTCGTATCCAATACAGCTGGCAGCAATGGTAGAGAAAGTGTTGTCGGTGCTTGCCTGTGCGACCAACTGTTCTAATGGCCAGTCTCCCGGATTGGAAAAGGTGACGGAGAGCACAATATTTTTTTTTGCAATCACAGCAGATATTGATTTAATCTCAGGCTTCGCTATGTACTCCCCATTGAGTGAGTTGACGATGGTTATCACCTCGTTAAGTTTATCCCTTGTTGAGCTCCACTGCTCATTGTTTTGAATCAGATCAATCATAATGATGCTAAATTATTTACAAATAATGTGTTGTCTTCAATACGAGCCTCCGAACCAATTGTGTTGCTGTCTTCAACCTTTTCGATAGCACGCTGGACGGGCCTGCCAATTGTGACCTGTACTTCTGCGTTTTGCAAATCTTCGCCCTCGTCTATTACGGTTAGCGTGCCAGGTATGAAGTTGATGCGGTAAGCCAGCGTGCCGTCAAGCAGATAGTTGTCTGGATTGGTGAAAGCGGCGGCCAACAGACGCATCTCTTCCTTCGGATGGTGGCCTGTACGGAGGGTTAGTCGCGTGCTGTGATCTGACAAGTCAACCATCTGCTCGCCATCCAATACCACCTCATTTCCGCTGGTTTCGCGCTCGATGGCGATATGGTCAATAATGAAAGTCTCGGCTATACCAAGGTGGTTCTGTAATAGTAGCACTCTGCCGAAATGTGGTTTGGATTCCAACTCCACTTGAAGTACTGCCAAGGTGTTGTGTCCTGATAGGATGACACTATACCCATAGTCATCATCCATGTTCAGTGACGCTGGTAAGGCGTTTGGACCAACCGGAAGTCTCACAATCGTATATGGTGGTATGGAGAATGTGTTAGTATCGTCAATCCCTTGGTTTGTTCTAATAGTTGCGGTCAGTGTGCGATTTGAGCTGGTGAAGTTGGCCACATACATATAGTACTCGCAACCATGGAAAAGACGAACAGTGGATTTGGCTGGAGTTCCCCAGTTGATGAGTCCTGCTGCCGTTGAGATTTGGAAATCTGATTCAGCTATCTCCCAATCCGGCGAGTTGCGCACGAACTCTTCTCGGCGCAAAAGGCCATTGATCAGGATGTGTTCCTCGCATGTGGTTTGGAAAGGATTATCCCCATCGTATCGGTCGCCAGCGCGTAGTCGATAGCGAATAATATTGTAATAAAGAGGATAGATGTCGAGAGTTTCACCGTATGCTGGGATGTCCATCCTGTGAAAATACGACTGAAGGAGGCGTGTGTCAATTACAGCATTTCCATTTTCTTCCCAAATGGAAAATTGTGGCGATTCCAACATCTCATCGTCAGGCACCTCTCCAGAAAGGTACGCTCCGCGAAGCTCTGCTTTTCTTGTGATAAGAAAGTGCCCCTTGACAATGTAATTCTTTCTGTCAACACTTGCACGTCCTTGTGTGAAAGTCCACGTGTGTATTACAGGAAAACCATTTACGCCGCCGCAAGCTGTTCCGTCTTGCTTGTACGATAGACTCGGGTGGGTTTCTCCACTAACGGCTTCTCTGCGTGTGAGCCGCAAGAAGCAGCATGGGTGATTGTTTGCCCCGGTTCCCGTATAGACTTCTACAAGATAATCATCTGTAATGGCAGGCGTGTTGCACAAACGATCGTAGATGCGGTCGGCCATTACCGTAGGGTCAATGGTGGCGCGTATTTCTTGATGATTATATGAGCCCGCTGTTGAAGGAATGATAGATCTGACGAATGTGCCGGCATTGGTGGTCAGTTCGAGAGTCCCGTCAACACCTTCAACGTATGGGATTTGATAGATGGCATACGTTACAGTACACTTTCTCCCCGATATAACATGCGGTTGGGTTTTGATGTTGAAACGAGGACGGTTGCCTGCAAAGTCTATCCGGAATGGTTTGGAACGGAAACTGATCATAATTTAGCCGCTTGTTTGATGAAATCCCTGTTTTTCTGTGCCTCGGTCTGTATCTTGTAGCTGATGTATGCCTGCCGGTTCTTCGGATCCGATAGGAACTGGTTCATCTGTTTTACCTCCTTCAGCAGTTCGTCGCCTCCGACGGTTTGGTAGTGGTGATGCACGACCGGGGTTCTGTTGGATGCAAAGGTAGAGGAAATTTGCGAGGCCGATTGGGACAAGTTTTTCCACGCCGGTTGGGTGGGTGCCACCATGCGCAGTGGAGAGCGGTTTCCCCGTTGGTAGTCTTCGAGAGCGGCGATTACCGGGGCAGTCTCCTTATCTTCCAGCAGGGAGTTGGATGCCACCCATTCCTGCCCTTCCTCACCCACGAGGGCCAGCTGTTTCTTGCGGATGTAGCCGCCCTTGGCGTAAGGGTTCGCCTGCGAGGCGATGACCGCGATGTTGGCGGCGGTTGTGGCGAGTGATATGGCCATCGGTATAAGTCCCCACGGCACGCCGCCGCCGTTGGCCAATGAGTTTGATGCCGCCAACGCACCCGATATGATGGCATTGGCCAGGCTCGCCTTATGTTCCCTCTCCCATTCGTCGTGGCGAATCTGTTTCTCCTTCTTTTCCCGATCTGCCTCCATCTTTTCCATCTGTGCATCGTAGTATTTTTGGGAGATGAGCCCTTCTTCAAGCTGCTGCTGAAGTTTGCGCGACTTGGCATCCTGCGCCTCGGTAAATCGGTTGAGCTCCCGTTCTGCGGCGTTCTGCTGCATTTCCGCTATACTATTGAACACATCCATGGCTGTGGCTCTCAACTCCTCCAAGGCGCTGGTGACCCGTTTCAAGTTTTCTTCCCACGGATCCATGCTGCTGATGTTGAACAGGGAGAGAATCCCGTCGTCTTTCGTAGTCTGTTTGGACTTCCCTTCATTATTTATCATGTTGGGCACTTCCTTTTTCAGACGTTTTAGCTCTGTGATAAGATCGCGGATTTTCTGTAGTCCTTCCTCGTCACCGTCATTCAGTTTCTCCTTTGCTTCAAGTTCGGCTTTCGCGAGACGGATGCGAATTTCGTACTCTTCCTGTATCTCTTGTATTCTCCACTGCTTGCGCAGTTCCGCCTGTTCTTTTTCGGTCTTGCCGGCGAGTTCCGCAGCACGCCGCTGTTCGATATCTTTCTCTTGTGCGAATTTTAGAATTTCCTCGTAGTTTTTTTTGATGATAGCGGCTTGCGACTCGATTTTTTTCTTTTCAATTTCTTTTAGCAGAGCCTCTTGCACTTTAATTGCTTCATTTACTTCATTCAGTTCTTCAGGAGTGTTTTTTGTTTTCTCCAGATGGTTGAGAATATCAGAAAGAAAATTGATATTATTCCAAACTTCTATTGTTGCGTCATCCCATCTCTTTTCGTCCTTATTGAGTTCTTCCTCCAGTTTGTTAGAAAAATCTTCGCCGACGGTCTTTCTGATGGCATCCATTATGTCAAATGATGCTTTTTGGTACTTCGCCACCAGATCGTGTGTCATTTTTTTAAATGCTTCGTCTCTGGCTGCATTCAATGTGGGCAGAAGCTCGTCACCCATTCCGAGATCGTTCATCTCTTTGTACAACTCGGCATCTTTTTTTAGTATTTCTTCCCGGAGTTTTGAGAACTCATCAAGGTTAGCATCACGTATGGATTGGTAATAATCGGCCAGTCGCTTGCGAAAAGCCTCTCGTCTTTCTTCCAAATTGTCGGTAGTGGTGCCATCTGGATCGCCATTTCCATTTCCATTTCCATTTCCATTATGATCCTCACCGGCACTGAGTGCTGCAATATATTCTGGGTCTTTTATTATTGCATCCATCTGCTTCTTTAATACGGCAGCTATTTCACGAGCCTCGTTTGCCAGTACATCTGGAGCTGGGTTAATTAATTGATCGGGGTTCAAACCTAATTTGTGAAACAAAGTTGCCGGGAACTGAACGGTAATTCTTTTGGTGTATGCAAGAGCAGATTGATACCATGGGCCATTTGTCGCAGCATCTTTTTCGGCTTGAAATTCGGCATCATACTGGTTGGCCAAAGACATCGCATCAACGTATGCTGATTGTAATGCTTCCAGTTCGACTTTTTTATGGAACGCCTTTAAGTATTTTTCAATTTTTTCTCTGTTATCGTCAATCAATTCTCCTTCTTTACTTAATGTCGCGTGATAGTCAGGTGCAACCTGCTGAAGCTGTTCAATTAGTGAGAGTTTTCTTTCTCTGCTCACATTCTCAGAATCGAGTTGTGCTAATAGATTCTTAATGCGAATTTCTTCTTTCGCATAGGCCGCGTCTGCGTCGTTTTTGTATTTCTGAAAGAATGCGGCGGTCTTCTGTTCAGCAGATCCTGTGGCTGTGACGTAATTTTGAATTGCTTTAACTACTGCTATAATTGCGGTGAGTATGAGCCCCCAAGGGTTGGCCGACATGGCTGCGTTGAGTTTCTTTGTTGCGGCAACAGCGGCTATTTGGTTTTTGGTCATTTTTGCATACGCTAACTGTAGGGATCCCATGATTAGGTTAGAAGCCGCCATCACTTTGTTGTTAAGGGCGTGCATGGCTGCTTTCGCTTTCAAATTCATTATATGAATCTTCTCCTTGATGACAGTTTTGCTGACAAGTGCGAAGTAGGCCCCAAAAACCACAAGTGCTTGCTTTACTAATGATATGTTTTTGGAAATGAATCCAGTGGAACTTGAAAGTACATTAGTCAACTTTGTAAGAATGGGTATCAGTTCTTTACCTAATTCCGCCTTTGCATCCTGCATCCTTTTCTTGGCCTTCTCCAGCTGGGCTGCAGCGTTGTTGTTGACGGTACCATATTCCTTGTCAAGGGAGATGGCTTCCGAGAAAGCGGTGTTGGAGGTGTTTAGAATTTCGGCGAAACGCTCAGTGCTGGTGCTCATGGCACCTATGATTTTGTTCACGCCGTCAGCGTTCAGCTTCAGGTCTTTTAGAACTCCACCCACGTCTGTCGCACTCAGCCCTTTGAGCGATTCGGCAAACTCTACAAAGAACTGTGCAGGATTGGTATTGATTAAGTTCCTGATTTCCTCTGCCGGGCGTTTCATCACGGCAGCGAATTTATCCACATTGGTGGATGCCTTCATCATAACAATGCCGAAAGCGCGGCTGGCCACTTCCGCATCGATGGAACTTTCCTCGAATGCGGCACCCAGTGCAACCGCCTGCTGTACGGTAGGTCGGAACACTTCGGGCATACTGCCCACCCTCTGGACGAAAGAAGCGATATTTCCTTCGGTGGCATTGGCGGATGCGCCGACTTCATTGAGTGCCGATCCTATCTTGGTGAGTGCATCCCCAATGTTTTGGTCGCGGGTTTCCTTGTACGCAAGACTGATTTTGCCAAGCACGGAGGAAATCTCTTCTGCGCCCCCTTGGAAAGAATCGCCCAACGCTACGTTGGCCTTGTTGACGGCTTCCGTAAAATCTCGGATCTGGTCTTTTGCCAGACCCATACGTCCGCCTATTTCGGCAATCTTCAGAAGTTCGTTGGTGGAAGTCCGGGTGTCAATGTCCTTCAGGGCAGTATGCAGGGTTTCCACTTCCTCGCGTGTCATGCCGGTAGTCTTTTGCACGGCACTCATTGCGTCATCCAGCGTGGCGTATGCCTCTACATACTCTTGCGTGGACGCAACGAAACGTTGTATGGCGGCAGATGCTCCATGAACAGTAGCAGTCAACCCACCGGCGGTGATTACCATGTCTTGAAAAGACTTTTTGGTATCGTCCACGGAACCTTTGACTTCCTTATAGATTTCCTTGAGTTTCTTTAATTTTTCGGACTTCCTGTACCATTCTTCCGTACCAATGGGTAGTTTGTTCAATTCATTGGCTGTTTTGTTGATTTCGGACCGGATGGACTTCAAATTGTTGTCAATCCCTTGTTGGTTGAGCCAAATGTTGATTTTTTTGTTGACCTCTTTTGCCATAAAACTATTATTTTATGGCAAAGATAAATCAGGTAAGGAAAAGGAGTTGGGACAGACTTTTAGCGGTGGTGGAACCATCTGTCAAAAAGGGTGCCGTCGCATGGAAAGATTCTACCAACCAGCTTGATGATTAAATACGTCAGTAATATGGTTCCGATGATCTCTAACATTTTCGTCACCTCCTTTCGGGTGCAAATATACAAAATAATTCAATAATTGTACTGAAAAATACAAAAATGTTTCTTTTTATTTGACCGACATTTCCATTTGTATCTGTAAAACCAATGCAATTACCTGAAAACAAGATGATTTCTTATTTGACTGTAATTTGCCAAACGCGCCTATTTCGTCCCCACATCCAGCCGGCGGAACTCCACCATCACTTTGTCGCCGTAGTAGTCGGCTACGAGGTCGCCAAGGGCTTCCACGTTGCGCTCCAATGGGGCGTGGAACCAGTCGCTCATGCTGCGCCGGATGTAGGTGTGTGTTGATGCCGCTTTGCCGCTTTTGGTGGCTACGCCGTGGCGCGGCTGCCCGTTGCCTACACCATACTCGCGGAAGATGCCGTGTACGGGCATCTTGAAACTCACCGCCTCCAAGTCGCCGTACCGTTTGCGCAGCGTGTAGGTAGTCTTGTCTTTCAGTTTGCCTTCGGTCTTGCCGGCATACCGCCCGGTCTTGTAAGTGTGGGTGGCTTTCTGCTTACCCTTCGGGAAACCGGCGGCAGCGGCTTTCGCCTGGCGGCGCACCGTGTCGGCCCATTGTTTGGCACGCTGGAAAAATTCCGCATCGGTCATAATGTGTTCGTCCATGATCAATGGTGTTTGCGATTGTCGATAACTAGCTGGTTCAGGCGGTTCAGCACGGTATGCACATTCAAGTGCAGGTATTTCTCTTCGTCCTGGATGTTGTCGCCGAGCAGGTTGCGGTGTACGCCCGTCCAGCTGAAGTTGCCAGATGGGGTGTCGGCGGCTTCCGGATCTTCGTCGGTGAAGTCGGCTTCGTGGGTGTCATCGGGTTCGGATCCGTGCTGCGGAAAGAGCTGCGGGTAGGTATTTTCGAGGGAGGCACGGCGCATGGCCACATAGTTGAGCAGGATGGCGGTCTGGATGGCGGGGGCGGGTTCGCCCAGCAGCTCGTAGCGGTTGGCAGTGCCAAAGGTGGTGAACGGGATGCGGCGGTCGGTTTCGCCGTTGTACCCTTCGCGCTCCGGACGGAACAGTGCGGCCACCATCGGACGGTGCAACCCGTTGAGGAAACACTGGTCCACATACACGAACTCCTCCCACGTGATATTGGCGAAGTTGCTCATCGGACCGTACCATGTAGTGCCGTTCACGGTGATGGTGGGTATCTTCCACTCACGGAAGTTGAGGGCTTCGCGGTCGGCATCGTGCAAGAAGGCGAACATCTCCCGGAGACTGTAAAGCTGGAACGGGCTGAAAAGCTCCAGAGTGTCGGTGGGTACGCCCGTAAGTATGGCAAGGTCGGCCAGCGGGATGTCCTCTCCGGAGAGCATATTGCGGACGGCGGCAATAAGCTGCTCGCCGTTCATTTCGGCCAATGTGGATGGAAACTCCAGCTCGGTGCGATGCCCGTCTATTTCGTAGGCGATTGTGTTCATAGCGGGTTATTTTATTGCCACTTTATTGCCACACATCTGGGTTTGGATCGGTGTCGAAAGGCGATTTTACGATGATGGTGTAGCGGATGCCGGCGTACAGGTGTTGCTCGTTAAGTACCGGCACTGCGCTCATCGGAACGATGGCGGCGCACAGTGTGCCGTTGGCGGCATCCCCCATCAGCCGGCGCAGGAACTCGTCGCCAATGCGCTCGCACAGGTCGAAGGCGGTGTGGATATTGTCCCAGTTCTTGCTTTCCTTGTAGTTGGCGGCGATGATGAAGGAGGTTTCGCGCTGCTTGAACTCCGCATCCTCGTCCCACGTAAGCTCGAAACTTTCGGCGATGACGGCGGGAAACTTCACGCGGTTGCGCAGATCCATATAGAACTCTTCCAACTCGCCACGGAAGAAGTGTTTGTCGCGGTCGGTAAGGGCAACCAGTTTGTGCGTGCGGGCGAGGTGCTCGATGTGGTTGTAGTAGGATGATGATGTCATAATGATTTCAATAGGTTAATCAATTCGGGTTGTGGGTGTACGGCGGGACCGTTGATGCAGAAGGAAGCATCGGTGTAGATGCCGGGCGTGCCTTCGGTGGTGCGTTCGGGGCAGAGTTGCCACGTGTGCTTGCCGTAGGGGTTAACGATACGGAACTTGTGGCACAGATCGCGCAGGAGGGATTCGAGGGCGGCGAGCTGTGCGGTGCTGTACCGTTCAAAGTAGAGGAAGCCGCGCCAGCGGTTTTGTTGGCAGTATTCGTAGAAGTATGGCATGGGGGCACGCAGCATATCGGGGGCGAAGCCGCTGCCGGTGTTGCGTACCGGGTGGAACTTGCCATCAGAAGCGGGTAGGAGAGGGAAGCCGCCATCGAGGATGATGTCACATCGTTCACCTTCGGCTGGTCGTACGAGGGTGATGATGTGGCCGTCGCGCTGCACGATATAGTTCGGTATCGCAGCGTACAATGAAGTCCGTAGAACAATTATCATGGCCATTATTGCTTGAATTTTACAAAATTTCGCACAACAAACGCCGCTATTGCCAGTATCAACAGTGCCAGCAGCCACCAAAAGCCGTTCTTCTGGAACTTCTGCCACTTAGTGAGCGGCTTATCCACCTGCACGGTGTTGGTCACCAGCTTATCGCGGTAGATGATGCTGTCCCGGTATTCGGTAACGGTCTTGGTAAGCACCTGCACTGATCCGGTGTTTCGGATGTCGTGCCACAGGAAGCCGCTATCAATACGTGCCGTGCTGATGGCATACTTGGTCGATACAACGCTGAACGTGTCACGGGTGACGTTTCTGTACACCTCAATAGGCAGCTCAACTACCTGCGTGTCAACACGCTCTATAGTGACGTAGTGCGTCTCAACACGCACAGAATCCTTCGTGTCTGTCGATAGGTGCTTGCAAGGGCAGCAGCCTTGGGACGCTATCATTAAGACCACTGCCACAATACAAGCGAAGATATAAGTGATGATACCTCTTTTCATTATTCCTCGAATTTGAAGTCTGCCAATCGGTTGAGCCACCCGTTCAGGAACTCCCGCTGTGTCGGGTCCGCCTTGCAGATGTTCTCAAAGTGAACTTTGCGTCGTGCCCATATCCGGTTGAACAGTTCCCGCTGGTTTGGGTAGTTGTTGATGGCGGCGATGGTTTTGGGACCGACTACGCCGTCGGCGGCCACACCAAGGAGCTGCTGCGGGTAGATGATGCCGTATTTGCCGGATCCCCAAACCCAGTCCACAAGGATGTTGGCGATGCTCTGGTTTTTGATTTCATCGGCACGCCATCGGTCCCAGTAGATGCGGAGCACACGCAACGCATCATCACGGGTGAGCAGCTTCAGATCATCGGCATCAATGTCGCCGTCGCCGTCTTTGTCGTATCCTACCTTCTTCCAAGTGGCCACGGTCACGCCCATGTTGGTTGCGCCGCCGTGGTCGTCTTTGTCATTTGCCCATCCGCCTTCCCATTTTAAAATAATGTGCGAAAGTTTTTTAATGTCTGCCATGCTACTCCTCCTTTCTGTTCTGGTCGTACCACTGCTTCGCGTACCACCCTGCAAAGAATCCAGCAACTGCTGTCACGGTGCTGATGATGGTACTCCAAAATGGGAGAAACTTGATACTTACGAGGCAGATTGCCACTACCGCCACGACGATGGCAATCACGATAATTTTGTGCTTTTTCATAATATATTGGTTTAAAAGGTTTACCATGATTTCACCCAGCTGCTGTCGCTCGGCCACTGCATTGTGGGTGCCGACACCTTGTGTGGGTGCGCTGACACCAGCATGATGACTGCCATGACTGCTGCGAGTAGCCATAGGATGAGTATGTTGTCGGTTGATTTTGTTGCTTCCATATTAGTTGTATAAAAATTCCCCAGTGCCCGCATTTGTGTAGAACTGGTTATTTACAAGGTCGTACATACCGGGCTTGCTGTCATTTTCCCTTAAAGCGGCCAACAAATTTACATTGCCTTGTGCAGCCTGCACTTCAAAACTGTTGATTATCAAAGGATAATAACCATAACTTCCCCAATTTTGCGAGGCAATGTTAAAATGATTCTGTTTAGTAACATTCCCACTGACACCATTCAATGCATAATCATGACCATTAATTGTGAGTCTGTTGTATGTTATTTCTATGTCATGCCAAATCCCAGACTGCCAATCAGTAACAGCAATTCCAGTTTTGTTGGAATAAGGACACAAAGCTGCATAGTCATATCTACCACTTATAATAGTCCTAACAAGCATAAATCTATTATTGTTTGTCCCAACTTGGAATATTACACTCGTATCATTATCATTCGCATATTTAATTCTACATTTGAATAACGAATCGGTGCTTGGGTAATAATTCGGAATGGTAATTCTTTGTGTACCTGTACACTGAATATACTCAAGTCGTCTGTATCCACTCGGCAGCGGTGATTGTTGTATTATGGTATCTTCTCGCCTCATATCAGGGTAAAATATTCGTCTATTTCTGATTTTGTAAGTATATTCCCAAAGATGAAGGCAAAGTTGCGCATTGCAAATCTTTTACGAGCGACATTTGAGTTTGGGACACCTATTCTTATCGCATCTTGATATTGCATAGTGTTTTTTGATGTGTAGGTATAAGTTAAGTTTTGCACACCATTTGTATATTGGTATTGTTTTGTCACCGAACCTGACGAATCTAACGTCTGACAGCATTGTGAAAGCGTATTCTGATTAGCATACATAGCTAAACCCATTCTAGTCGGCAATAAATCATAATTAAGTATTGTATTCGGTGTGTATGTTGGTGAATCATAAGAATATACTTCCGCTATCGCACAAAAGTGTATAAGGCTTCCTGACAAAATCGGACTGGCCAAATTCCATTTGGCATAATAAGCGTTGTTGGCGTTTGGCTGACCTGATACGTAGGTGAACATCCACATATTGAGGTTAGAATCCCACACGACAGAATCGTTCGCGTATTTCTGCATGGAGTTACCGCTTATCCAATCGCTTGTATCGTCTTGTGACAAAGGTGAATAGAACGAGCAGTTGTGTGCTTGCAGAAAATCCCATAGCGGATTTGATTTTTGTGTTATAATATCTTCCCTTCTCATTCGTATCCTTGTATTTTTCTTATTGTTGTTAAATTTAATTCACAATTAAATACCATGACATCTTTTAAGTACCAGTAAGAATTGGCAGCTGTAAAAGATACATTAGATTTGACATAATTATCATTTTGATTGCTATTTAGACCACGTCCATTTCCACGCAAAGTACCATTATTATAAATTTTGACAACATTTGAATTCCCATCACAGCTACTACCCAAATCATACCAAATGTTTCTCGAAGTATTGCCAAGATTCAAAATATCCTGATAGTGTATGTTACCTACATTATTTATCTGATACCTTCCTGTTGCGGGGTCTCCACCCAAAGCACAAATGCTATCCCATTGTCCTGCTGATGTGTATAATGCAGTATACAACATAGTATAAGGAAATGGTAGATTATTACCTATAAATGCATTAACACCACTGAAAATCATAGAACAATATCCATTCGGAGCATGGAAATAATACGCATTATAAGTGGAGTCCCACGAAACAGATCCTTGTGATGTTTTTGTACCAGTTGTGCCGCTAATAAGATCTTCAAATCCAGACTCCAAGGTCAAAGGTGCACAGAATACACACCCCAATGACTTGAGCCAGTCAATGTAAGATTGTGATGTTATGTGTTCTCGTTTCATAATCTATTATAATGCTGCTATTTGTTCGTCAGTCAAAATCGTATTCCAAACTCTCAAATCCTTCAGGTATGCGTTTTTCAAATACCTTATCGGGCTCCCGTTATTGTAGATGTAGCCTACCATAAACTCCTGTTGTGACAGGCTTTGTGATATGCATCTATTGAAATACAGATACTTGACTCCGTTGATGTACGACCATGTCTGATTATTTGCAAAGTCCTGCACTGACGTCAATGTGAACCAGTCGCCAGCGGTCACCCTTATGTCATTGTATGTTGTCGTAGCCACCATATTCAGCGTGCCGAAGGTTATCTTGTCGTTCACATGTGACCAATCCGGTGGGTAGTCCCATGTGAAGAAGTTTGTACCGCCAAATGATACTCTCATGACACCATATACGCCACTGCTCTGTAATTCGGTGAGTTTTATTTTGACGGATGTTGTCACATATAACGAATTGGATTCATTTGAATTTCTTTTGTAGAGCGATGAGTTTGTTCCATTGAAAAATAATCCATCTGAAGTGTACGTGTTTCCGGAACCTATTATTCCCCAACCAGACCAGTTGCCCATCACATCATTGGCATTTTCGGTCAATGGAAACCAATGATACGGTTCAGGTATCGCAGGACCTGACTGTTGTGATTTATGTTCTCTTCTCATAACTTCTTCAAATAAAAGTTTTTAGTTGCTCCGGTTGTGTATCTTTGTGAATTGGCACTATTCCCATCCTGATAATAACCGAAGAGAGTCAAATATCTTGGATTTTTACCTTCAAACAAAACTGGTGTAGTAAATGTCGTTTGTGATAAGATGACATCGTTGTCTTTTCTTTTAAAAACAACACTTATTGAATTTTCAACTCTTATTATATTCATATTGACCCACACACGTGTTACGTATGTAGGATTCGTTCCAATAAGTGACAATTGTGACTGTGAATAGTTATCCCCCTTCCAAAATAAATATCCATAGTTGCCACTTAACCATCTCACATCATATCCAACATAATAAGATGATGGTGGCGTATAATAAGTTGGATTGCGCATCATTTCTATGAGTTGTTGATAGCCCGAATAACTATACCAATAGAAATCTAAATTCAGTTCATAATCGTTTGCGTTTAACCATGCATTCAAATCAAAGTTCTGATAGTCGATTAAAGAAACAAGCTTATCGGTATTGTTTGCATGTTTATGGGCGAGTTGTCCATAGGTGCTGTCAAAGGTAAGATTGTCGTTGAAATTGGGAGTTGTGCCAGTGCTTCCGTAGTTTCGAAGCTTTGGGATGTACTGTGATTCCGGCAAATTGCCATAGTTCAACCCATCCTCTGTCAGCGGGAAGTTAAACAGATAGCTACAACCCTGTGGTTGCACTATATGATGTTCTCTCCTCGGCATAGTTACATTCTTATATAGTTTTTCTCCAATTCACTTTCATACTCCCAAACCAACCCACCACGATTACTTTGCAGCTGGTATCGAGTGCAATTATGAGCATAGATAGCATCCACAATCTCGTAGGTAGTGAATATAGTGCATCTCTGTCGCCCATGGAATAGTTTGTCACCTATCTTATATTTCATAGCTCCTCCATTGCTTGTTGGTAAATAGTGTCAATAGCCTCTATAGTCTGCGCTAACTCAATCTGCGGCTTGTAAGTGTCAATCACCTGCATCGCGTGCTTGGATTGACTACGAAAGTCATCACGAACTTTTATTGCTTTTGTCAGATTGTAATAGCAGGATGTTGATGCTGGATTCTCAATCTTGTCAATCGCAATAGCAAATTCAAGCGTTGTAACGCTGACAGAGCCATAACACGCATCCTTCAGCTCCTTCAATTTCTCCTGCGCATACTCTGCGACATCCGGCGTAGGAGGCACGTAAGGCGGTGTCAGTTGGCAGTCCCACACCTCCATCACAGTTGCCGTCGGATGTTCCAAATAAAATGTCTTCTGTTCATCCGTCATTTGTTTGAAATTCAGCATAATATTATCATCAATATATACTGCGGACTCCTTTATGCCATAAGGCACAATCTCTGTAATACTTGGTCTCCTTACCCGGAAATAATAATATATCACACCCTTTGCCATGTTACAATATCCTTGATGTTATGCGTGCTTTGCTGTTAGTTACATATATGCCGATTTCAAGTGTTTCCCCGGCCTCAATGCTCGGTATTGATGCAGTCCCCTTTATGTCGTTGATTGCCGTGGATCCGAACAATATGCTGCTGAAAGTCACATCCAACGCCGTTGTGGAATGTGTGTTAGTAATCCAGATATAATTGTCAGACCTGTTGTTGCAAACAAGTGCAATGGCAAGGTCAGCATTAGTTGACAGTTCAACGCAATTTCGCTGACCTGCTACAAATGTAATCGTAGTTGCGCCGCCAGAGATAGTCGGTGCTGTTAACTCTGTGAAGTCAACATCCGCATCTTGCCCGTCAGCACCTGGTGCGCCGTCCTGCCCATCCTGACCGTTCTGACCGTCCACACCGTTCAGTACGGTAAAGGCATGCGGTCCGTTGGCATCGGTGATGGTGACCTGCGTGCCGCCTGTCACGGCGGTGGTGGCCACGGTGGGAGAAACACCGTCTGCACCATCCTGACCATCCTGTCCATCCTGCCCATCGGCTCCGTCAGCACCTGGTGCGCCGTCTTGTCCATCCTGACCGTTCTGCCCGTCCACGCCGTTCAACACAGTAAAGGTGTGGGGACCGTTGGCATCGGTGATGGTGACCTGCGTGCCGCCAGTTACGGCGGTGGTGGCCACGGTGGGAGAAACACCGTCTGCACCATCCTGACCATCCTGTCCATCCTGCCCATCGGCTCCGTCAGCACCTGGTGCGCCGATGGGCAGGATG
>Ga0310786_10003224_pt1 | contig 23944 bp, 18 predicted proteins | sample AusTroGonzalo_MG_FD_203881 | JGI IMG/M metagenome (GOLD analysis project Ga0310786, IMG submission 203881) | Bovine rumen microbial communities from tropical cattle in Woodstock, Queensland, Australia - Gonzalo_03 (v2) (version 2) | ecosystem: Host-associated > Mammals > Digestive system >...
CTTTGTCTTCATATTCGTTTTGTTTTTAAGTCATAGTTTATCTGATATAATGCGTTTCTGTTAACTCTTCCTGAATCTTCGGCGAGCCGAACTGCTGGACACCGAGACGGATGGACTTGATCATGAAGGCCATGTTCAGACCGAGCTGACGCATGGTCTGCATGCCCTCCTCGTCACGGACGACCTCGACTACGAGACCATCGGTGCCAACGGCTCGATGCTGATGGTAGCCACCAGCGGAACGGCTGTTGTCATCTGAGTCGGTCTAATTACAGCACCGGCAGGATGCGCTCCCACACGAGGTTCAGTTCGCCCTGCAAATCGCCGTTGTCGGAAGTGATAGCGATGACAGCTTTCTTGTCGGGCACGACAATGATGTACTGACCACGGGCACCGTCGGCACGGAAGCAACCAGGGCGGCAGCGCCACATCTGGTAGCCGTAGCCTTGCATCCAGTCGCTGGTTTCTTTGGTCATTCCCTTGGCTGCAGCATCCTCCATGCGCGTACCGGGATTGATACTCTCTACCTGTTTCTTCGACATCTCAGCCACCCATTCGGCGGGAATCAGCTGCTGCCCATTCCACTCACCATTCTGCAGGAGCAGCTGGCCCATCTTCGCCAAGTCCTCGGTTTTCAGGTAGAGACCCCAGCCGCCGCAGTTGATGCCCTGTGGGCTCTCCTCCCACTTGGGCTTGTCGATGTGGAGGGGCTGGAAGAGTCGGACATCAAGATAGTCGACCACCTTCTCGCCCGTTACTTTCTGCACGATGGCGGAGCACATATAGGTACCGAGGCTATTGTAGAGATAGAACGTGCCAGGCTCATGTATTACGGGATGTGCCAGAAAAGCCTGTACCCAATCTGCGCCCTCCTCACGTTGCCCTGTCGGTTCCTCGTCGTGTCCGCACGTCATCGTCAGCAGGTCGCGCACGGTCATCACCTTCAGATTATCGCTGATGTCGGCGGGGAGCTTGTCGGGAAAGAAGTCAATCACTTTGTCTGTCAGCGCCAGCTTCCCGTCGGCGATGGCGAGACCCACAGCTGTGGCGGTAAAGGTTTTGCTGACCGAGTGGAGTACATGCGGCACTGTGTCCACGCCCTCGCTCTGCCAACGACTGTAGATAACATTGCCGTCGCGGACAATCATCACGCTATGGATGTCCATCGAGTCGGCAGCCGCCTGCTCGAAGAAGCTGTCCATGGCCTTAGCCACGTTGTCAGGGGTTTCAGCACGGGGCAGGTCAATCATCTCCGCCGTTTCCTTCACGTTGTTTTTACATGCCGTCAGTGCCATCAGCACGAGAACGGCGAAAAATGTCTTTCTCATTTTCATAAGCTATTGTTCAGTTTTATTGTTGCTCCATTTTATAATTAATCATAAACTTGGTGCAAATATAGCAAATATTCCCCGTTTTTTCGTATATTTGCCCCAAGATTTAAGAAGAATTATTGAATATAAAATAACTAGACCTATGGACAGAAGAGTTTTTATCAAGAAAGCAACGTTGGCGGCTGTGGGAGCGACGGTCCTGATTATGACAGGTATCACGGCCTCGGCACAGACATTCCAGCTGAACAGCGACGGCTATTTTAATGCCGGGGGTACGGACGTGATGGCATTCAGCGATTTCTACCCCGAGGGACACCAAGGCGGTGTGTGCGTGATTATGAACGGACACCGCATAGCCACCAATGGCGACATCCGACTGGAAGCAACGCCCGGTCAGTGGCAGCCCGTGCCGAAGCAACTGAGCCGCCGTGTCGAGGGCGGAAAGATTATCACCACACTCTGCTATCCCGACTCCTCGCGCCACTTGACTGGCTTCAATCCGATGGTCTATCCGGACTGGCATGTCAACTACACTGTCACCGTAGAGCCACAGGGCAAGAGCATCCTCGTGACCGTCGATCTCGACAAACCCGTGCCCGACTTTCTGCTGGGGAAGGCTGGCTTCAACCTGGAGTTCTACCCCGGCGAGCTCTTTGGCAAACCCTGGCTGATGAATGACCAAAGCGGCATCTATCCGCAACAGCCGAACACACCGCTACTGCAAGTGCCCACCAACCGAGGCCACGACGGCAACTACTTCGCCGGACGTGGGCAGAAGGCAGACCTCACACAATTAGACGGAACGGGCTACAGTCCCCTGCGTGCCGACGACATCATTGCCTCGCCTTATGCCATCGGTAGCAAGTTCACCTCCCGCCCTGATGACCGTAGCCAGCGGCTGACGGTGGAGTCGCTGACTGGCGACCTGAAACTCTATGACGGTCGCATGAACCATAACAACGGCTGGTTTGTGCTTCGCAGTGAGATTGCGCCGGGGGCTACGAAGGGAGCCGTCCGCTGGCTCATCACGCCCGCCGTCGATGAGACGTGGCGATACCCCGCTGTCATCCAGACCTCGCAGGTGGGCTACCTGCCGCAGCAGCCGAAGCGCATTGTCATCGAGACCGACAAGCGCGAGACGAAGGTGGACAACGTTCAGCTCGTCCGCATCGGTGCCGATGGGGAGACCGTTGTCCGCGAGACATCAGCGAAGGTCTGGGGACAGTTCCTGCGCTATCGCTACATCACGGCCGACTTCAGCGACGTGACGGAACCTGGGCTCTATCAGGTACGCTACGGCAACAGCCGGTCGAGCGTGTTCCGCATCGCCGGTGATGTCTATGAGCGTGGTGTCTGGCAACCTGTCGTCGAGTACTTCCTGCCCGTTCAGATGTGTCATGTGCGAGTGGCTGAGAAATACCGCATTTGGCATGATGCCTGCCACTTGGACGATGCACTGATGGCGCGTGTCGGCAACCACTTCGACGGCTACGACCAGCGGCCCGGTCTCAGTAAATATAAGGAGGGTGAGCGGGTGCCTGGTGTCAACATCGGCGGCTGGCACGATGCCGGCGACTTCGACCTGCGCGTGGAGTCGCAGGCTGGCGAGGCTTACATCCTGGCACTGGCCTACGAGCAATTCCATCCTGACATTGACGTGACCGCCATCGACCAGGCTCACCATCGCGTGGAAATACACGAGCCTGACGGCAAAAACGACATCCTGCAGCAGGTGGAGAATGGTGCGCTCACCGTCGTCCGCAGCTATCAGGCCCTGGGCCGACTCTATCGTGGCATCATCTGCAGCACGCTCCGTCAGTACGCCATGCTGGGCGATGCAGCTGCCATGACAGACGGCATCAAAGGAAACGATGATGACCGCTGGGTCTTTACGGAAGACAATCCTATGCGCGTCCTCTCGACGGCTGCCCAGCTGGCGGGGGCCGCCCGCGCGCTGCGTGGCTTCAACGACCCACTGGCCCAAGCGTGTCTCGACATCGCCGCCGAACTCTATCACCAGACACAAGTGAACGAACGCATGGCAGGTATGAAACTTCAGGCCGCCGTCGAACTGTATCTGACCACGGGAGAGGCCGAATACCTGGACTTTATCCTCGCCCGGCAGGATGCCATCGTCAAGAATATTGCCCGCACAGGTTGGTTCACCGCCCGCATGGCCAAACTGCTTGAGGCGAAGAGTCAGGCCAAGGGCATCAGCAGCCGAGACCGTAAGGCCTATCGCGCCTTCGCCACCGCCTTCCGCACGGCCCTCGCCGACTACAAGGCCACTCTCGACCGTCAGGCAGCCGAAACTCCATACGGCGTGCCCTACCGTCCCAGCATCTGGGGTGCAGGATGGGACATTCAGCGCTTCGGCTTTGAGTATTACTTCCTGACCAATGCCTATCCCGACATCTTCCCCAAGGAGACGGTGTATAATGCCTTGAACTTCGTGCTGGGCTGTCATCCTGGCAGCAACACCGCCTCGTTTGCCTCAGGTGTGGGAGCCTGTTGTGCGACTGTGGCCTACGGACTGAACCGTGCCGACTGGAGCTACATCCCCGGCGGCGTGGTCAGTGGTACCGCCCTCATCCGTCCGGACTTCCCCGAACTGCTGAAATTCCCTTACCTCTGGCAGCAGACCGAATATGTCCTCGGCGGCGGCTCTTCCCACTATATGTTTCTGGTCTTAGCAGCCATCGATTTTCAATAACAACACAATAACGAGCGTATGATGAGCATTATTCACAAGATACGGACGTCGTTCACCACACAGCTGACGTTATGGGTGGCGAGTTTTGTGACGGTCATCGGTGTGGTGATCATCGGACTGCTGGCGAAGTTCTCGCAGGACGTCATCTTCGACGAAACGGTGGACACGACGCTGCAGGCAATGGAGACCACGGCGCTGCGAATAGACAATACGCTACGGCAGAAGGAAATGTCGGCGCGCCTGGAGGGCGGGCAAGTGAGAGTGAACCGCGCGGCCATCGACCGGCTGATCGAGGGAAACGGCTGCCTGGCCAAGCTGCATCAGACATTGCCCAACGCCGAGCTCTATGTCACCCGCCGCGACAGCACCCAGCTCGGCATCTTCATCGCCGGCCAAGAGAGCGGCTACAGGAAACTGGTGCATGAGAACCGCGAGATGTTCATCTTCACGCAGCCCCTGGGCGACAGACCGTTTGTGCTTACAGCCGTGTGTCCGGCAGAAGATGTTTACGGCAGGTACTCACGCATGGAGTGGTTCCTGTGGCTCAGGGGCGTGGCCGGTGTGCTGATCTTGCTTATTGTACTCTACACAGTCGTAGGCCGACATCTGCGTCCGTTGCACTGGCTGGCAGATTCAGCACAGAGCATTGCCAACGGCAACTTGGACACGCCGATACCCGATGCACACCACGAGCACGAGGCGGGCCGACTGCAGAATAGTCTGGCAAAGATGCAACAAGCGCTAAAGGCCTACATGACGGAGATGCAGCAGAAACAGGTGACGCTGAGCAAACAGAACGCGGAGCTGAAGGCGGCCTACGCTGAAGTGCAGGCCTACGAGGTAAAGAAGACGAACTTCGTGCATGATATGACGGCACAGATGGCCAAGCCGGTGGATAGCCTCTGCCAGCAGGCCGAAACTATCTGCCGTGATGCTGCGACGATGACAAAGGAGGAGATGGCGCAGCGGCAAGCGGTCATCATGCAAGACTCGGAGACAATCACGCAACTGTTGGACAAACTAATGAAGGAGACCGCCCTATGAAACGACCACTGCGCTATATCCGGCAACACCTCTCGCTGCGCCTCGGCCTGATCATCACGCTCATCATCGCCGTCGCCTTCACGCTGCTGTCCGACGTTCTGTTCGAACGCTGCAGGCATTTCATCCAGCGAGCTGCCATCGACCATGCCACGCAACTCCTGGACAATACCGCAGAACGCATCACCGGCATCATGGACGAGACGGAGCTCGTGACCAACTTCATGGCGCGCACCGTGCCTAGCCACCTCTCGCCCGACTCATTGCTGGTATTCTCGCGGCGAGGGGTCGAAGAGAACGACTTCCTCACCGGGCTCGCCATCTCGATGGAGCCCGATTTCTTCCCCGAGATGGGACGCTATTACTCCGCCTACTCACTGCGCGGCTCCGACAGCATCACCACCGTGAGGGAAGGGCCATTCGAGTACTTCGAAGCCGTTTGGTATAAGACGCCCCGCTCGCTCGGCACCAGCTGTTGGGTCGATGCCTACGACGACTACAACGAGGGCACACTCTCGTCGCCCGACATCCTGACCTCGTATTGCTGTCCGATGCGCGACGCCGAGGGACGCTACGTCGGCTCCATCACCGCTAGTCTCACGCTGAAGTGGCTCTCCACCTCGGTCAGTGCCCTGAAGCCATACCCGAACTCCTCGGCCATCATGATAGGGCGCGATGGCACCTATCTGGTACACCCCGATACAGCAAAGCTTTTCCGCGAGACCATCTTCAGCGACGCAGCCCCCGAATCGCGCCCCGACATCGAGACACTGGGACGTGCGATGATTGGCGGACGGAGCGGCATGGTAGAGACAAAGGTCGACGGCCGTGACGCGTTCATCTTCTACCGTCCGCTGGAGCGCACCGGCTGGAGCATCGCCATCGTTTGCCCTGAGAGAGATGTCTTCGCCCGCTATTACCGTGTGCTCGCCATCGTCTGGGCCATCCTCGGCATCGGACTACTGCTGTTGCTCGTCGTCTGCTATCAGATCGTGCGCCGCGCCATCCAGCCGCTGCGACAGCTGGACTACGAGGCGCAGCGCATCGCCGAGGGCCATTTCGACACCGACCTCACCGAGAGTCCACGACAGGACAGCATCGGCCGGCTGCAGAACAGTTTCATACGCATGCAGCAGTCGCTCGCTACGTCGGTGAACGACATACGCAGCGTGAATGCCGAGCTGGAGCAGCGCAACGAGGAACTCACCCGCGCCTACCAGCTGCAAGTCGACACCAACCGCGAGAAGGCGGCCTTCATCCAGAAAATGTATCACGAGATACGCACGCCGCTGAACATTATCGGCGGTTTCACGCAGGTGCTCACCGCCAGCCTGCCCGACCTGCCTGCCGAGGAAATCGCAGACATCACGGGCCGCATCTCGGAGAGCGCCACCGACATCGCCCGCCTCGCCAAGGACCTTGACAGAGTGGCCAGCTCCAACCAAGAAGAATTTGTAAATAATGTAGGCTGAGTAAAGCCAAAAGAGAGAAGTTATGAAAAAAACATTCGCATTATGGGCCGTGAGCCTGATGACGGCTCTGGCTTGGGGACAGAAACCCGTAGTGCAAGTTGAGGGAGGCATGATACAAGGCGTTCCTTCTTCAGCAAGCGAAGTAATCGTATTCCGAGGTATTCCATACGCTGCGCCACCAATAGGCGACCTCCGATGGAAGCGTCCGCAGCCCGTCATGAAGTGGAAGGGCGTGAAAGTGGCTGACACTTTCAGCAATATCTGCTGGCAGCCCGGCAATGCCGTCGGCACTTTCTACGGCAATGAGTTCTATTGGAAGGAGAACACCGTGCAGAGTGAGGACTGTCTGTATCTGAACATCTGGGCACCAGCAGATGCCGTCGGAAATCCGGCGAGCAAACTGCCTGTGGCTTTCTGGGTACATGGCGGGGCCTATTTCAACGGCTACGGCCATGAGATAACGATGGACGGAGACGCCTGGGCCAAACGAGGTGTGATTCTCGTCACCATCAACTACCGTCTGGGCATCTTCGGTTTCCTCGCCCACCCCGATCTGTCGGCAGAGGACCCCGACGGCACATCGGGCAACTACGGCACATACGACCAGGTGGCTGCCCTGAAATGGGTACACAATCATATCGCGCAATTCGGAGGCGACCCAGATAATATCACCGTTCTCGGACAAAGTGCAGGTGCAGCCAGCATCAAGAACCTCGTCAGCTCTCCCCTGTCGAAGGGTCTGATCAAGAATGCCATCATCCAGAGCGGCGGCGGCATCGGCTCGTTTGGCAGTTCTGACAGCGGCCAGAAGCAGGCTGAAGCAACGGGCAAAGCCTTTATGGATAAATTCGGTTATAACAGCCTGAAGGCGATGCGCGCCGTGCCTGCCGAGCGGCTGCTTGAGATATTCAAGGCCGAGGGCATGAACCTTTTCCGTCCTCATATCGACGGTATCCTGCTGACTGAGAGTTTTGACGATGCAGCCCGCAATCAGCACTTGGCCGATGCCAACTACATGATAGGCTGCACACTCGATGACATCCGTCCGATGGGCAAACAGATCGACGAGTTCTGTTTTCTGCGTGACTCGCTCGACCATCGCCCCGCCTATCAGTATCTCTTCGCCCGCAAACTGCCCGGCACGCACGACGGAGCCTTCCATTCGGCTGAACTATGGTTCATGTTCCATACTTTGGATCGCAGCTGGCGCCCCATGACGGAGGCCGATTACAGGCTAGCCGACGAGGTGATGGACTGCTGGACGAACTTCGTCAAATACGGCAATCCTAATCAGCCAAGCAAGATGGCTTGGGCACCATTCACCCTTGCCAATCCATACGTCAAGACATTTAATGTAAAACCAGCACAAGTGTATCAGACCAGATTACTCAGTCACGAAGCAGAAATAGACAACATCATCAAAGGCATGACCCTTGAAGAGAAGATCGACATGCTCCACGGTAAGAACATGTTTTCTTCAGCAGGCATCCCACGGTTGGGCATCGCCGATGTAGAATACGCTGATGGACCTTTCGGCATCCGTGAGGAAATGGAACCGCACTCATGGAACTCCGCCCACTTGACAACGGACTCGGCCACCTTTTTCCCCACGGGATCAGCACTGGCTGCGACTTGGAGTACGAAATGGGCCTACGCCTACGGACGGGGCATGAGCCGTGAGGCCAGATTGCGCGGCAAAGATATGATTCTTGGTCCCGCTATCAACATCCAGCGCCTCCCCACTGGCGGACGAACCTACGAGTATCTGAGCGAGGACCCGATCCTGAGCGGCATGCTCGCCGTGGCCTATACCAAGGGTTCGCAGGACGACGGCACGGCGGTGTGTCTGAAACACTACGCTCTGAACAACCAAGAGGACTACCGTGGCTTCGTCGATGTGCGTATCTCAGATCGCGCCATGCACGAGATATACCTTCGTCCCTTCGAGATGGCCGTCCGTGAGGCCGATGCATGGGGCGTCATGGCAGCTTATAATAAGGTGAATGGCCGTTGGTGTTCAGAGAACAAGAGACTACTCACAACCATCCTACGTCAGCAGTGGGGCTTCCCCGGTATGGTCATCAGTGACTGGGGTGGTGTTCATTCTACCGTTGATGCCGTAACGGCTGGCATGAACGTAGAGATGCCTGGCAGCCGATTTATGGGTCAGGCACTACTCGACTCAGTGAAGGCCGGAAAGGTGAGTGAGGCCGTCATCAACCAACGCGTCAGGGAGATCCTTCGCGTTCGTCTGACAGTGAAACCAATCGCTAAAGATGTTGCCAACACCAAGCCCGTGGGCAATGCTGAGGAGATGGCAACTGCTTTAGAGGTGGCCCGTCGCAGCATCGTGCTGTTGAAAAATGAAAAGGTACTGCCGATAGACACGAAAAAAGTGAAACGCATCGCTGTCATCGGCGAGAATGCCGTTACAAAGATGGCTCTTGGCGGTGTGGGAGCTGGCGTGAAGACCCGTTGTGAGATCACACCGCTCGAAGGCCTACAAACCATCCTTGGCAACCAAGTGGAAATTACCTACGTTCCTGGTTACAAGAGCTACGACCGTGAGAACCGAAACAAACGAATAAGTCCGCAGCAACCTGCTGACCAAGAACTCATGGCTCAAGCTGTGGAAGCTGCCAAGAATGCAGACCTTGTCATTTTCTTTGCCGGAGACAACCGCGAGGTAGAGACCGAGGGTTCCGACCGCAAGTCCATCACCCTACCCTCTGGACAGGACGAACTGGCAGCTGCTCTCGCCAAGGCGAACAAACGATTGGTGACTGTTATCGTCTCTGGCGGACCTGTAGATGTCTCAACGGTGAGTGAGGTATCAGGGGCCTTGGTTGCCTCATGGTTCAATGGTTCTATGGGCGGTCAGGCCCTCGCTGAAGTCCTCACGGGTAAGATTTCCCCATCGGGTAAACTGCCAATGACCTGGCCCAAGAGATTGGAGGATGTGCCGGCATACGCCACAGGCACCTATCCGCAGACCATCGAGAATAATGCTCAAGGCGATATCTTTGTAGATCTTACTCGTAATCGCAGTAACGAGCGCCGTCAGCAGCTCATTGCTGATTATGCAGAGCAGAATCTTGTAGGTTACCGTTGGTATGAACAGAAGCATGTAACTCCTGCCTATCCTTTCGGCTACGGTCTCTCTTACGCCACATTCGTCTATAGCGACCTGAACGTTAAGTCCACAGCCGATGGCTTCGATGTCAGCTTTACACTCACCAACACGTCAAAGCACGATGCTGAGGAAGTGGCACAGGTCTATGTCTCCCGCGCTATCAAGGAGTTGAAAGGCTTCTGCCGTGTGGCACTGAAGGCAGGTGAAAATAAGGTTGTGACCATCCCCATCCGCCGAACTGATCTCTGCCACTGGGATGAGGCCACCCAAACCTGGATTTTGGAACCTGACGATATCACCTTCCTCGTGGGCGGTTCTTCCGACAACTTACCACTAATGAGCAAAACAAAAATTAATGAATAGACTGCCCCAAGATTTAAGAAGAGTTTATATCAAGACATTTAACGTAAGATATTTATGACACCACTGGAACAAAGAAATGAGCGTCTGGCTCAGACGATTATCAAGAACCTGAAGCGTCGCCACATAGAAGGTTTCTATTGTGCGACGGCAGAAGAGGCCGTGAAGAAAGTTTCCGAACTGATTGAGGACGGAAGTAGTGTGACATGGGGCGGCACGATGACTGTCCGCGACCTGGGTATTCCGCAATATCTCAAGGATCGTGGCACGCTGGAGGTGCTCGACCGTGATCTCGTTGAGACTCCGGAGGAGAAACAGGAGATGTATCTCAGGGCTTTCTCGACAGATGTCTATCTATCCAGCGCCAATGCCATCTCTGAGGACGGCGTCATCGTGAACATCGATGGCAACGGGAACCGTGTGGCTGCCATCACATGGGGACCGAAGAAAGTCATCTTCGTCATCGGTTTGAACAAGGTCGCCCAGAACGTGGAGGCAGCTCTCGCCAGGGCACGCAGCACAGCATCGCCCATCAACGCAGCGCGCTTTGACATCAAGACTCCTTGTCAGACGGATGGTGTGTGCCATAACTGCAACTCACCGGAATCCATCTGCAACTACGTCCATTTCCTCAGGAACTCACCACGAGGCCGCCATGTCGTTGTGCTGGTAGGTGAAAACCTCGGATATTAACAATCATTATGTGAGATCTTTGTCTACCATGGCTGAAACGCAGGAGTCGGACCAAACGTTCTCGGCGGTTTCAATCATGTCGATAATCGTATAGATAGGTAGGATGACGCCTAAGACGGCCACTGGGGCACCGATACCCGACATCAGGGAGAGCGTGAGGAAGTAACAGCCCATAGGCACACCTGCATTACCGACAGCCGACACCACTGAGATAAGAATCCACAACAGGATAGTACTCCAGGTGAGAGGAGTGCCGCCATTCTGCATCACGAAAAGTGAAGTGACAAGGATGAAGGCAGCACAACCATTCATATTGATGGTGGTGCAGATAGGAAGTACGAAACGGGCGACCTTGCTACTGATGCCCAGACGGTTCTCGGCTGTATTCATCGTAACGGGCAGGGTGGCGGCGCTGCTCTTAGTAAAGAGCGCCATCAGTATGGCTGGTGTCATCTTACTCAACACATGAAGAGGATTCAGGCCACACGCCAACAGGAACAGAGGCAGTACGACAAAAAATTGTAAGACATTACCACCAAGCACCACCAACACGTATTTCCCAATGGAATCAGCTACGACACCGGCAGAGACCTGTGCGGACAACTGAGCAGCAAAAGCGATGATACCTAAAGGCAAGGTCCATATCAAGCCACGTATCAACAGGAAGAGCAGTTCCTGAAGTCCCAGCAGGAACTTCACGACAGCACTCTTGTTCTCCGACTCAGGGAGTTTCGAGAGTGCGAAACCGATGGCAAAGGCTAACAACAGCAGCGACAGAACGTTACCTTCAAGGAAAGGCTTCACGATGTTATTGGGGATGATGCTGATGATATGATCCGTATAGGTGACATCAGTCCCTTGGGCAGCAGCTCCACAATATTCAAGCGCTGTTCCTACAGGCAGGTTGCCCGGGGCTATCAGCACGTAGAGGATGGCACCGACAGCGGCAGCGGCAAAGGTAGTCAACAGGGTATAGATCAGTGTGCGACCGAAAATCCTGCCTGAACCTTTGGAACCAAAGGTGGCAAAGGTAGTCATCACTGCCAGTACAATCGTCGGCACTGCCAACAACTGGAACAGACGGGTATAGACCGTAGCCACAAAATTCATCACCTCGTCGAGCCATCCAAGCCCGAGTAAACCTAATATCGCACCTACTATCAGTGCGCCAATCCAAATTACAGTTGTCTTCATCGCTGCAAAATTACGATTTATTTTTGAAAGATCGGGGGCAAAGTCATAAAAACTTCGCCACCCGACCAATGGAAAGATTGCAAGATCTTAATTCGTATGTGTCTGACGCCATGAGTGAACATAGTCCACCAGGGCACGGAGTTTCTCCGGATCAGAGTCATTGGGCACTGAGTCGTCGGCTCCGAGGATGAAGTTGGCAGGAGCATTCTTCAGGATCTCGTCCACTTCGGCCTTGGCCTCCTCGAGGGTACCAGTATAGATCTTGCTCTGACGGGGCAGTCCACCGAGCACAGGACGATCGAAGAGTTTGGCCACTTGCTGGGTGGTCAGCGCCTTGCCCTTGAACTCGTGATAGGGTACGTTGACAATGCTGCCGGGATAGTCGAGGTAGTCGTTGAACGAGTCGGCAGAGAAATGACCGCCACCCTCGCAGACGTGGAGGATATTGAAGGGAGCCACCTCGTTGGCTGCATCAGAGAGTTGTTTGTCGTAAGGCTTGATGAGATCACGGAAGAGTTTACCACCGAAGGAGTCGAGGTCGCCGCCCTGGCTGGAGATATAGAAGCCGTCGGCACCAGCCTTACGAGCCTCACGGATGTAATAGACCAGACTCTTGGTGAGTGCCTCCAGAGCAGGTTTCACGGCCTCAGGATCCTTCTTGATAATCTCGAACAGTTGCTGTTTGGCTGCTTTAGGATCGCTGGCAGACCAGGTGCCAGCAGCCTGATTAAGCAGGGCCAAAGGTGAATATACGGTAGGGATGATGAAGGCCTCATTCTTCAACTCACGAGCCAGTTCGTGAACCACCTGAATTTGTTCTACCCACTGCTCGGGCGTTACCTGCTTGATTTTCTTCCAGTCGGCAGGGCTCTTGATCTCTACCGGATCAGGCACATACTCATACTTGACATTCACAAAATCGACATGTGTAGAACGGAACCAGTCGATGTGTGACTTCACTGCATTATAGCCGAACTTGGCAGGGAAGTGGATGTTGAAGAACACGGGCACATAGTCGTTGGGACGACTCTGGTCGAGCACCTGCAACAGCAGTTCGCGCTTGTTGTAGTTGTCATAACTCTGTGCTGAAACGTTGGCACTGAATGTGGTTGCTGCCACTGCTACGAGCAGAAGGCTGCGAAGGGTTTGTTTACTAATTGTCTTCATAATGTTTAAATGTTTTATTGATTAATGATAATTATGTTGAGTTGTTGTTTATTCAAAAGAACTGTCGTATGGACCATCACCACTTTCTCCACTATAACCCCAGTTTTGCTCGAGATTCGGATTCAGGATTATCTGGTCCTGAGGTAATGGCAACAGGTAGTTGCGCTTCGAGACATTCTGGATCTTCAATGACTCTGAGGCAGGAGAATTCTCTTTCACATGTTTTACAAGGATATGCCAGCGAACAAGGTCGAACCAGCGCTGACCCTCGAGAATGAACTCCTTCCAACGCTCATCGCGGACAGCCTGACGGAACTGCTCCTTTGTTAACCCACTCAGTTCCAGGGATGAACCATCGGAAGGTTCATTCTGAATGTTGAGATAAGGGCTCCAATAGGCACGACGACGGATCTGGTTGATGGCATCGTAAGCAGCAGGCGTAGGACCGTTAAGTTCGTTCTCGGCCTCAGCCTTGATCAGTAGCACCTCACCATAGCGGATCACGACCGAGTTGGTGGACTGACCAGCAGCATTACCTGACGAAGCAGGATTGGCGAAGTTGAGAGAGTCGATGTACTTACGGAAGCGGGGGATGGTGAACACAAAGTCGGTGCCGGTGTTAGGATTGATAATACTCTTAGCCCATGAGCCGTCGCGACGCTGATCCTTGGGATCCATCTCGGTATAGTAACGATCGCTGGTAGCTATCAGCACAGGTTCGGTATCACTCCAGTTGGTGGCAAACACACAGTGACCAGTGATATTGGCATTCACAGTGCGGTCGTGCTCGAAGGTGAAGATGTGCTCCGGACCGTTCTTCTTATCCACCGACCAGATGTCGATGAACTTGTCGAGCAGACGGTACTTGCCAGAGTCGATGACCTTCTGGGCGTAGTCAACGGCCTTCTGGTAATAGGCACTCTGATTGGCCTTACCTTTCTCGCTGCTGGTCTGAGCCCATACGAGATAGACCTTGGATAGCAGTGCCGATGCAGCCAGTGAAGAAGCCTTGCTGTCGAGGGTGGTGTAGTTGGCGGGCAACTGTTCGGCAGCTGTGAAATCGGAAACGATCTGCTCATACACCTCATCTACCGTGTTGCGTGGAGCACCTTCTCCCTCACCGTCATGAAGTACGAGGGGTACTCCACCAAAGTATCGCACGAGGTTGAAATAAGTGTAGCCCCTGAGGAAACGTGCCTCAGCGATATAGTTCTGTTTTGACTGCTCGTCGAGCCAGTCGGCTGCCGTCACCTTGTCAATCACCACATTGGCACGGTTGATGGCTGTATAGTGAGCCTCCCAGGCATTCACCACAAAGAGGTTGGTGGGCTGAACGGCGAAGTTGGCAACCTCACGGATATGAGCCGAATTGGTCTGGGCTCCTGCACGGACATAATCGGTCTGCAGATCCTGAAGATAGATGGTCTGGTTGTTCCAAATACCATACATACCATTAACTGTAAATTCTTGATAGATACCGTTGATGGCTGTCTCGATATCGTTCTTACTCTGATAGAAGTTGTCCTTGTCTATCGAACTGATGGATGTCTGGTCCAAGTCGGCGCAACCCACTAATACTGTGAATAGCGAATAGTGAATAGTGAATAATGCCAGACGATGGGCTATTCTTTTGTATATTTTGGTAATCATAACTATAAACTATTAATTATAAACTACTAACTAAAATGTGAAGTTAATACCAAAGAGAACGGTCTTGGCGGTAGGATAAGCACCGTAGTCGACGCCCTGATAGAGAGCACTTGTCTCATCGATACCGTTGCGGTTGGCCTCGGGGTCGTAACCATTGTAACCCGTGATGGTGAAGAAGTTCTGGAGCGATACGTAGAAGCGAACCTTCGAATCGGGAGTGATCAACTTCAGAGGCACTGTGTAACCCAGTTGGATATTACGGAACTTCAGGTAAGAAGCATCCTCAACAAAGCGGTCATCAGCATATATACTGGTAGCCGTGGCAGCCTTTTGGATGGTGTTGCTAGGATTGGTGGGGGTCCAACGGTCGGCCACCTCTGCCAACGGGTTATAGTAGTAGCCGTTACCACGGTCCAGACGACAGGCAAGGGCATTGAAGAGTTTGTTGCCATAACTGCCACTCAGACTCAGGAAGAAGTCGAGGTTCTTATAGGTGAACTTGGTGTTAAAGCCATAGGTGAACTTGGGCTGGATGTTGCCCAGCACGACACGATCCTGCTCGTTGACGGCCCCGTCGCCATTGACATCCTCAAACTTGGGGTTACCAGGCTCAACCACCGAGATGGTCTGTGTGGGCAGTTGGCTCAGATCCTCATCCGACTGAATGATGCCCTTGAAACGATAGCCATAGAAGGTGCCGAGAGGTTCGCCTACCTTCACGATCAACGGATTGATATACGACAGGGTGGCAGTATTGAAAGTGGGGACGAAAGACTCTGAGTCGCCAAGGTCAGTCACCTCATTCTTATTATGGGCGATGTTGGCATTCACGTTCCACTTCAGGTCCTTCTTGTCGATGAGCACACCACCGACTTCAAATTCAATACCCTTGTTGGTGACCGAGCCCACATTACGGAGTACGGTCGAGAATCCTGTTACCTGTTCAACAGGCACATCGAGCAGCAGATCGCTGGTCTTCTTATAGTAAACATCGAGCGTGGCAGTGAGACGGTTATTGAAGAAACCCGTGCTGAGTCCGACGTTGTATGATCTGGTTGTCTCCCATTTCAGGTCGGGATTCGACTTATTGGCGATGATGTAACTGGTGGCCTTCTGACCATTGATGATTACAGTACGAGGTTCAATGTTGGCCGCGAACTGATAGTCGCCAATCTCCTGGTTTCCCACCGTACCGATAGAAGCACGCAACTGGATGAAGTCGACCTTCTTGCCGAGGTGGATCCACTTCTCACGGTCGATATTCCACGAGGCACCCAATGAGGGGAACAGTGCCCAACGATGATCCTTGGCAAAGCGGCTGCTACCGTCGGCACGGAAAGTAATCGAAGCATTGTAGCGTGAGTCGTAACTATAGTTTACACGACCGATCCATGACTGGAGGGTTGAGATGTAATGACTGCTCTGAGAAGGCAATGTCGTGCTGGCAGCACCGATATTATCATAGCCTGTAGCATCGTTGCTGAAGCCGTAGGCCGTGGTAGCGAAACTGTTGCGATCGGTCTTCTGCGCTGTGTAACCAGCCAGAACGGTGAGCGAGTGAACACGGTTGAATACATTGCTATAAGTCGCTGTGTATTCCGTCTGCCAGGTGTTGGTCTTCGTCTGTCCGATAGAGGCATAGCCGCTGTTGGCAATACCGCCCGTGGTATATGAGGGGGCATAGTAGTTCTGACGGGTGTTGGAGAGGTCGGCACCCAGACTGACCTTTAGTTTAAGTTGGGGGATAACAGCCCACTCCAGGAATCCATTGCCGATGATACGGGTGTTCTCAGTCTCCGACTCAGTGTTCAGCAGGTCGCTGATGGGGTTGCCCACCTTGCCGTTATAGATATCGACACTGGTCGGTGTCGGATCATAGTTGAACGAGCCGTCAGCATTATATATAGAGGTATAAGGTGTATGTGAGATGACTGCAAACCAGGTGTTGGGAGCAAACATGCTGTTGGTGTTATCTACACCTGTCACCTTATTATAGGCGGCATTGGCAGTCACTCCTACCAACAGGTTCTTGAGAATGTTGCGCTCGTAGTTCACACGTCCGACAAGGCGTGTCAGTCCTGTACCTTTCACAATACCATCCTGACTCTTGTAACTACCGCTAACACTATAACGCGATAACTCGTCTCCACCCGTAGCCGAAATCTGGTGTTCCTGCTGGAATCCTGTACGCAGGGCTTCACTCTGCCAGTCGTAGGTCTGAGTCGGTGCATCCAAGCCATAACCGATCTCACCTTTCTGATAGAGTTCGTTCCAAATATCAGTCCACTGCCAAGCATCGAGATAATTCAACTTCTTACTGATGCTGCTCCATCCGAAGGTGGCATTATAACTGAGCGTGTTACGACCGTGAGAACCTTTCTTGGTGGTGATGATGATCACACCGTTGGCACCACGGGTACCGTAGATGGCTGTGGCGGATACATCCTTCAGTACCTCGATGCTTTCGATATCACTGGGGTTGAGGAAGGACAGGGGATCGAGTGTGGCATCACTGCCCTTGGCACCGGTACGGTTCGATGAGGCGTCATTGTAAACAATCAGTCCGTCAATGACGTAGAGGGGCTCATTGCCGCCAGTAATAGAGTTACCACCGCGAATACGGATGATGCTGGCAGCACCAGGCTGACCACTGGTGGTCGTCACGTTCAGACCAGCCACGGCTCCCTGCAGGGCACTCTCAACAGATGTATTATGCTGTTGCAGGACATCCTCGCTTACAGAGGAGATGCTACTGGTGAGTTCCAAACGTTTTTGGGCGCCATAGCCTACGATCACCACTTCATTCAGACGACTGGCATTATCCACAAGACTAACCTCCACGGGTTCCTCGAAGTCATAGACATCCACATCAAGCGGACGGTAGCCTACATACTCTACACGTAGGGTCAAGGGGGCTTCCACTTTCGTCTGGAGGGAGAAGTTGCCGTCGATATCCGTCACGACGCCCTTACCCTTTTCACTCTTTACAATCACCGAGGCTCCTATCAACGGTTCACCTGTGCGGACATCGGTGATGTGTCCTGTGATCAGACCTTGCGCAACAGCCAAGAGGGGGCTGATTGCAACAAGCGTTGCAATAAACAATCTTTTTACCATAAGTCTAATCCTATTTTATTATTTTAGTGCGGTCAATACACTCTGTACTTTGTTAATCTGGGCATTTGTCTCTTTCTTGTCGAGATTCAGCAAGCCATATTCATGGTTATACTTAGTACCATTCTCCAGTACCCACTGCAGGAAATGGTTCACGGCGTCATCGGCATTGTTAAATCTGATACCTACCTTTTCTACAGTTATCTCTGCAGGCTTGCCATTCTCAAGGATGTTGAGCACATCGTCGAGTGTGCCATTGTCGCTGAAACTGTTTTCCAAGTCCTTCTTCAAGTCGAGCCCCACGAGCGACAGGTCACTCTTCAAGTGACGGCTCTTCAGATCGAAGATGTTTGAAAGGGCATTAAAAGTGACTCCTAGCGGATCCTTCGAGATGGCGGTGTTCAGGAACAGATCATCGCCAGAGATACGCTTTCCTCTGAAGTTGGCACTCTCCTCACCGAAGTTGTGGGCAAATGAAGCGGCTACTGACGATGCATTGCTGCCGCTATAAATAATGATCGTCTCGAAAGTCTTGTTCTTTTTCACCTCCTCTTCAAAGTCATCGTTGAGGAAGAAGAGTTGCTTCAGTTTCTTCGCATTCAGGTGCTTTCCTTCGAGCAGGCGTGCTGCCTCAGAGCTACGTGCAGTAATAGGCAGCACGGCCGTCTCTCCGAAATAAACAATATGGCTAAATTCTTGATTACTATTGTCCTGATTGTCTGAAACAATATTCAGATCTATGTTATCCTGATTTGCTGAGCCTTTTACAATCTGGAATACCACACCCGGCTCAGTCTTGGCGTATTCCTCTATCCATTTTTCAACTAACGGACGTGCGAAACGCGGACTCTTGATGGTACGCACGCCACTATTGGTGTTATTAACTCCATTTCCTTCTGCCCAGACGTTGTTCAGTCCCAGGCTCAAAACCAATGCTATTGTAAACGCTATTCTTTTCATATCCTTTTTGTTTTGTTTGTTCTACACCTTTTATTATATATACACTTCCTTTCATTGTCATAGCCATCATACTGCTACAACACCAGCAATCTTGCATTCGCATATTACACATTCGTTTCATAATCTCTTTTTTTAATTGTTATTGTTATTTTTGTTTTTATGTCTTTTCGACGCTGCAAAGGTACGGCGATTTCCACACTCTCACAATCCCTTCGATATGTCATTCTATATACCACAAGCATGGTATTTGCATAAAAAACGCCAGAAAACCGTGTGTTTCCTGGCAATTTTAAAGCAGTAAGAGGTTCGTTTCAGTCCTCTTTTACGATAGGATAGAGTTCGATGAACTCGCCTTGGTGGTTCAGACCGTCATTGATCAGTTCGGCAAACTTCTGCCCGACAGTTTCGATATCGTGGAAACCAGGAAGGGCCATATTGCCATTCAGATCTGTGGTCGTGGGACCTGGGTGAACGGAGAAGATTTCCACAGGGGTATTACTCTGTTGAAATTCGATGGCCATCACACCCATCATGACGTTCTGCGCAGCCTTGCTGGCAACGTAAGCCAACGGGTGCCAGTAAGGACTGATCTCTGAGGGTACAGTCACGTTGGCGATTCGGCCCTTGTTCTTAGCAATCAGCGGTATCAGTGCCTTGGTGAGGGCGAAGGTACCTACGAAATTCACGTCGAGTGTCTCACGGATGACACTGATCTCCGTATGTACGCTATCCACACTCATGTCGCCAGGGATGCCGGCATTATTCACGAGCAGCGTCAGTTCTGGGTATTTCTCATTAATCTCCTTTGCCGCTTTTTCGATACCATCGAGATCTTTCAGTTCGATATTTTCCCACCCTAATACGTCGATGCCCTGAGCTTTCAGTTCACCAATGGCTTTTGTAGCGCGCTGTTCTTCACGTGCGCCGATAATCACCTGCCAGCCACTCAGGCCGAGGTGCTTGGCAATCCCAAATCCGATGCCCTTATTGGCACCAGTTACTAAAACAACCTTTTTACTCATTATGATGTCTTTTTAGTTTTGTTTGTTCGTATCGTTATGCTATTTCAGCAACCACTTCAATCTCCACCAATGCGCCTTTCGGCAGCGTCTTGACGGCCACGGCAGAACGTGCGGGATATGGCTCCGAGAAAAATTCTGCATAGACGGCGTTCATATCCGCGAAGTCATTCATGTCGGCCATGAATACCGTAGTCTTTACTACATTGCCCATCGTCAATCCGGCTTCTTCGAGAATAGCCTTCACATTGGTCAGCGACTGGTGCGTCTGCTCCTTGATGCCACCCTCTATAAAACTGCCAGTGGCAGGGTCGATGGGAATCTGACCAGAGGTATAAACGAGATTTCCTACTTGGATAGCCTGACTATAGGGGCCGATGGCAGCAGGTGCCTTTGTTGTACTAATTACTTTCATTTTTTATCCTGTTTAAATCGGGTGTATTTATTCTTCATCCATCGGATAGTGGACGCCCCATTTACGACGGAGGTCGTCCATAAGCTGCATGATGTAAAGCGTCTCGGCATGGGGCATCTCACGCGGCTCTGTCAGTCCGTCAAGGAGTGCCTGCCGACAAGCCAGGTACTGGTATTCGTAGCCAGTGATCTGCTGGGGTACGTGGATAGTCTCAACGTATGTACGATCGGGCCCGTTGACGGTTATCGTCTGCGGATTGTTGATGTTGTCGATGATGATGTTACCCTCGGTACCGGCGATGACACCGATGTTGTCGCCTACGCACTGTGCCGATGATTGGATGTTGGCCAGAATGCCGTCTTTCAGGATGATCGTGATGGCATTGGTCAGGTCCATGCCAGTAGTGCTCTTCACGCAATGCCCGTCGATCGTTTCAATATCGCTATCGCAGAACATGCGCACAAAGTTCAGCGCATAAACGCCGAGGTCGAGTAACGCTCCACCACAAAGGTCTGGTCGCATGATGCGCGGCTTGTTACCCATCGAATAACCAAGGGTGGCAGTGATGAGACGGGGCTGTCCGATACGTCCGTCGGCGATGAGTCCTCTGACAATGCCCACGGCAGGCTGGTAGCGCGTCCATATAGCTTCGGCCAAGAACACGTTCCGCTCATGAGCCAAAGTGATAATGTCCCGCGCCTGTTTCGCATTGGCCATAAACGCTTTCTCCACAAGACAGGGCTTGCCTGCCAGAATGGCCTCACGTGTCACATCATAGTGGTGAGAGTGTGGCGTACCGACATATATGAGATCTACGTCCTTATCTGCGATAAGTTCGCTGTAAGAGCCGTACGCCTTTTTGATGTTCCACTTGGCAGCAAAAGCCGCTGCCGTTTCCTGCTTACGTGAGCCCACGGCGTAGGCCTCGCAACCTTCCAATCCTTTTAGGGTGATAGCCGCCTTCTCGGCAATCCATCCCGTTCCAATGATTCCTACTTTCATCCTATTATGCTTCAAAGGTGATAATCACTTTAATACGGTTGCAAAGATACCACTTTTTCAGCAGAATTCGCACGATGGAGCGAGAAAAAGCGATAAAAATACCATACTCATGGTACGATATGGGATTTATTTCGTACCTTTGTCCACGAAATAAGAAAGACGATGGCAATAGAAGATGCAATATTCAGGCGCTCAGAGTTATTGCTGGGTGAGGAGGCGATGGAACGGATAGCCCAGAAACGGGTGATCATCTTCGGCGTGGGCGGCGTAGGATCGTGGTGCGCTGAGAGTCTGGTTCGCAGCGGTATCCGACAGTTAACGATTGTCGACTCTGACCGTGTGTGCATCACCAACATCAATCGTCAACTGATGGCAACGACGAAGACCGTGGGACAGGTGAAAGTAGAGGCGTTGAAAGAGCGTCTGCTTAGCATTAACCCATCAGCAGAGATCAACTCGCTGCAGAAAATCTTTACCCAGGAAACTGCCGAGGAATTTGACCTTGATAACTACGACTATATCATCGATGCCATCGACTCGCTGAAAGATAAGGCAGCCCTCATTCTTCTGGCATGCCAGACAAAAGCCAAATTTTTCTCTTCAATGGGCGCTGCCCTGAAACTCGACCCCACCCGAATTAAAGTCACGGAATTCTGGAAGGTACAGGGCGACCCCTTGGCTCGCACACTCCGTAAGAAGTTCAAACATTACGGACAATTTCCTGAACAAAAGTTCCTGGTGGTCTATAGCGACGAACTGCTTGAGAATCGAGGCTGCCCGACAGATGAGGGCGAGGAGCCGTCGCCCTTTAACAAACCTCAGACAAACGGTTCACTCGCCCATATCACCGCCATTTTTGGTTTCACGTTGGCTGGATTAGTGATTCAGGACGCTGAGAAGTCACAGAATTAAATCCCCAAACCTCCTTCAAAATGGGTCTCAACGGCCTTCGACTGCAGAACGCGGGAGTTGGGAGACACATTGTGAGTCACCCAGATATTGCCGCCGATCACAGAGTCATGACCGATGGTGATACGCCCCAGGATGCTGGCGTTACTGTAAATGGTAACATTGTCCTCGATGATGGGATGACGGGGTATGTTGAGCATGTTGCCATCGCTGTCTTTTTTAAAGCTCTTGGAACCCAGCGTCACACCCTGATAGAGCGTCACATGGTTTCCGATAATAGATGTCTCGCCAATAACCACGCCAGTACCATGATCAATGGCAAAGTATTCGCCTATCTGAGCACCAGGATGAATGTCGATGCCAGTCTCTGAGTGTGCCAGTTCGGTGATGATACGTGGAATGACTGGCACTTGTAGTTCATGTAACTTGTGGGCGATACGATAGTGGATCATGGCTTTCGTAACTGGATAACTGAAGATAATCTCGCCATAGTTGATCGCAGCAGGGTCGTTGTCAAACATGGCTTGCACGTCAGTATAGAGCAACCGTTTGATTTCAGGCAACGCATCGATCAGTTGTAATGCCAGGTCTCTGGCCTTATCCTGTACCTGCAGCCTCGACGTGATGGCCTCGCTTTTCTCTCCAAACTGAAGGCCGTATGATATCTGTCTTGTCAGTGTCTGAAGCAGTTCTTCCATGTGGACGCCAATGTTGTAAGAGCGGATGGTCTCATGGCACTGCCGCTTGTTGAAGTAGTCTGGGAAGATGATGCTTTTTATCAGATTGATGATTTTCTTTACCTGTTCCACAGAGGGAAGTGAGGCTTCCGTCTGTGGCATCATACGTGTTTCCTGTTCCGTCTGGCGCGAGAGTTGACGGACATTACGTTCGAGTATTTCTATAGTTCTTGTGTCCATAACAAGTCTTGATTACAAATGTATCTCTTTATCCACTACTTCACCGTTCAATATTTTGAAAGAATTAAGATGAACGCCTTCGTGAAGGGAAAGGATGGCATAGCGAATGGTAGGATCGTTAGCCAGGCGGAGGTCCTCCTGCGAAGGGCGCGAGGGCGAGGCAGGATGACTGTGCCAGTTGGCGAGGATCTTCAGACCGTTCTGACGGGCATACTTCAGTGCCGCAAACTGATCCTTAGGGGCGAAGGAGAAGTGCTCGGGAGAGTGGTCGATGTTCTCCATCCAGTAGTTCTCGGTCACCACGTCACCGTCTGGACCGCTAATACCCAGCAGGTAACCGCACGTCTCATTCGGTGCGTCCTGCCGGGCTTGGTTGATCAATTTATCAATGATTTCATTCGGAATTTTCATCGTTTAGTGGTTTTTGAGGTCGCAAGCGGCCTGTTCGTAATCTATCAGATGATCGATGGTGGGATTTGTGCCACAGATGGCGCATGAGTCACGATGCCTCACGGGAACGGTACGGAACTGCATGGTCTTGGCATCAAAGGTGAGCAAGCGGTTTGTCAGCAGTTCGCCAATACCTGTGAAATACTTCAAAGTCTCGGCGGCCTGGATAGTACCGAGCATACCTGCGATGGCACCGAGCACACCAGCCTGTGAACAGGTGGGTACGGCACCTGCGGGAGGCGGTTCCTTGAACATACAACGGTAGCAGGCTGTGCCAGGCAGATGGGTAAACGTCTGGCCATTGAAACGCAGGATGCCTCCATGCGAGAAAGGTTTACCCGCCATCACACAGGCATCGTTGATAAGAAACTTCACGGGGAAGTTGTCCGTACCATCGACGATGA
>Ga0310786_10003226_pt1 | contig 23938 bp, 20 predicted proteins | sample AusTroGonzalo_MG_FD_203881 | JGI IMG/M metagenome (GOLD analysis project Ga0310786, IMG submission 203881) | Bovine rumen microbial communities from tropical cattle in Woodstock, Queensland, Australia - Gonzalo_03 (v2) (version 2) | ecosystem: Host-associated > Mammals > Digestive system >...
GAAACGACGGAACAGAATCCGAACGCTTCTCTCATTCTTTACATTTACAGCGCCCAGGTTGATCCGGGTCTGTACCAGGGTACTCCGGAAGGCCCGCTCAAGATTGATAACAAGTGGGTTGTTTATTCCACGAACTGCGATGAATCTATCGCTGGTTACCGCTTGACTATGCCACAGCAGCAGGCTGGTGATGCAAAAGCAAGCCTTGCTGAAAAGATTGGTGCCAAGAAGAAAGGCAAGAAGGGCAAGAAGGCTAAGAAGGCCGCTCCGGTCGCTCAGGTCGCTGCTGCTGTGACGAACCTCCCGGATCCGCGTGTTGTCGATGGCAAGCTCGAAGTGTTCTACCACAACTCTTCTTCTGTGTCTACGGCAATCACTGCTAAGACCTATCCGGCCGTTGTCGCTCCGATTGCATCTCACAAGGACTGCAAGGGCTTCGGCGCTGGCGAAACGAAGGGTGTGTTCCCGGTCAAGGACAAGGCGACCGATCTCAAGGTCGAATACGTTGCTGAAAACCTCTTCAAGATTACTGGCAACCTCCCGAAGGGCAAGCAGATCATTCAGCTTTCCCAGGACGGAAAGACTCTCCAGACTTACTACTTCGAAGCTAAGTAAGCTTTTGTCTGTAAGACATTGTTAAAAATGATGGACGGCACCATATTTAGGTGCCGTTCTTTTTATATTTATAAATATGAAGGGTAAGAACAAGTTATTGACTTTTATGTTGCTCGAGATGTTTCTGCCGCTTATGTTTGTGGCGTGCGGAAACGAAAGCAATTCTGTTGAACCTGCTTCGGATTATGATTACACTTGGAATTCCGAGGCCGGGCACCTGACGTTCCCATGCGAAGAGTCCCGCGAGGCGCGGACTGCGTACGTGGAATCCGAGAATGCTGTTTATGTATGCCGTGAAGACGGCGGCTCGTGGGCGTGGAGAGTCGATACGACAATCGTTCCAAAGGCAAAATCGTCTAGTTCTAAGGCCAAGAGTTCTTCGAGCAAAAAGCCTGGCAAGGCCAATCCCGGAAAGATGGTTGATATTACGCCTTACTTGAACGAGGAACTGGAATATGGCGAATTTACGGATCCGCGTGACGGCCAGACGTACAAGACCATCGTGATTGGGGACTTGGAGTGGTTCGCGCAGAACCTGAACTACGAGTATGGCGATACGACCTTGAATATGTGCTTGGACTTTTCTCTGGATTCTTGTGCCAAGTACGGAAGGCTTTATTCCAGAGCGGGGGCGCTTGACTCCCTTCAATATTTTTCTGATGATGCGAAAGAATGCAATCCTTATTGCGATGACTACTTCCATTATTCGACTATAGCTCGCGAGCCTAAAACCTTGCAGGGAGTTTGCCCCGATGGATGGCGGTTGGGCAATAGTATGGACTTCCGATATTTAAGGGATTATGTGAATTATCTTTATAAAGATTATTATTATGATGATCTAGTAGTTCGGTCCCAAAGAGGTTGGTCGCATTATGAAAATTTTAAAGGACACGATGGATTCGACTTTGTTGGTTTTTCCGCTTTGCCTTCGGGTGCTTTTATTCAAGAAAACCGCTGGAACTTGAAGGATGGATGGTTTCTCAAGCCTACTTTTGAAGCGTGGGCTAACGATGGTGCGGAGGAATATACTGAAAATACCGGTATACGTATTCCGGGGCACGTGATGATATGGAAATCTGTTCGTTGCGTCCGTGATATTGACTGGTCCAATCCGCCTCCGAAACAGCCGGAACATAAGCTGCTCAAGGGTAACGCTCGCGATTTCTTGAATCCGAATGTGAAATATGGAGAACTGACCGATGAACGTGATGGCCAAAAATACAAGACGGTTCAGATTGGCGATGATACTTGGATGGCCCAGAACTTGAACTACAAGGCGGAGGGGAGCCGGTGTGGCGGTGGAATGAATGCTGACACTACAGAAGGCGATTGTTCACTCTTTGGGCGTCTCTATGGCTGGCTTGACGCAATCGATTCTACGTCCCTTCAAGAAATGTTAGGATGTGATGTTTTTGATTCGTGTGACATAGACCGTTCTATCCAGGGAATCTGCCCTTCGGGGTGGCATCTGCCGGATACTGTAGAAATCAATGCCTTGCTTGAAAATGCTGGGGCAAAAGGCGACACCTTGGCTGCTCTCCGTACGGTGGATGGCTGGAAAGATGACTGGAAAAGGACTAACACAACGGGCTTTTCTGCTTTGCCTGCGGGGTTCTTCTTTCATAATGATCGCACGGGACTAGGGTATTATGCAGATTCCGAATTTAGGTCTTTATTTTGGGTGGTGTATAAAACTGCCACAAAGCATAGAGTGCTTGACATAAGTGCGGTAGCTGCCCCATGGTGGCAAGTAAGGGTTGGTAGTTTGGCTTCTGTCCGCTGCGTAAAAGACCGCTAGTCTTCGATACAACGGACGCTAAATTGGATATCCCCAATGTGCCTAGAAAACTGGGGCTCGTCTTCAGTTTCAATGTTCACGTAGACGATTGAATAAGTACTGTGCTGCGTTCTTGTCCAGAATTTTGCACTATACCGACCCTTTGAGTAGGAGCTTCCCCCATTAGTAAAGTAATGCCATCCGGTAGGTGCGATGGATAGCCAGTAGCGGTCGGTTGATGGGGATTCCAGGCTATCTGCCTCCCAGTAGTGATTGACTCTGAGGCTAGGAAGACTTCCTTTGCCGCCATTGTCTTTTTTCACGAAGTCGAATAACTCTGCCCATTCAGTGGAATCAGGAAGATGCCATCCCTTGGGGCAAAGACCTCTTATTGGATTGTCAAGTACGCAGTCTGTAAAGACTCCGCATCCTTTTGCGTCATCACTAAATAACCCAAGGGAGTCTACTGCCGCAGCCCATGTGTAGTTTTGGCCGGATCGCCCTTCTGACGCTAAAGGAAGATTTCTAATGCACGTTTCTTTGAGTATGTAATTTAGGTCTTGCGCCATCCAGTGCTGCTTTCCGATTTTGACTGTTCTGTAATATTCCCCGTCGCGTTCGTCGATAAAGAAGGTCGGCTTGTAGTTTGATTTGCGTGTTTCTACGTCTTTGATGCAGCGGACGCTGTTGAGGTCGTAATGCCAGGATGTGCCGCTTAGTCTGATGGACGCTCCTTCGAATTCTTTTCCAAAATTGATTATGTTGACATAAGTTTTTCCATTAGACCGATTTTCTTCCGTTGATGTCCAGTACGGATTAAACTTCTTGGAGGGTTCCTTGAAAACACTGTATATAAAGGCGAATCCGAATTCGTTGAGACGTGTCCAAGTCTTGGCCGAAGTGGCTGTAAAAAGAGTTTTCCATTCGTTTAGATTAGGAAGGTGCCAGCCGACAGGGCATGCACCGCGGACCTGTAAAGGGTGATAGCATTTGCTGGAATCTCCGCAATAAAGGCCTTCATCTGAAAACAGGCCGACGGAATCCATTGCTGCAGACCAACTGTAAACAACGGAGTCGCTTCCACATTCTTTTGTTTCGGATGCGCATTCTGTTCGAACGGTCGCACTCTTATATTTAAACGCCAATTCCTCCGTCATCCAGGTCTGCGTGCCGATTTTGACGGCTTTGTAAGTTCTTCCGTCGCGTTCGTCCGTGAACGTTTCGTATTCGCAGTTGTCAACGCTATCGACTATGCAGGGTTCTATTAGCTTAACGGCGGTCGAATCGAATTCTGGGAGTTCCTCCTTGGAACTGCTGGATGGACCGGTAGATTTTTTCGAAGAGGAACTGGCCTTGTCTGTTTTGCTAGACGAGGAATTTGCGTTGCTGTTGGATGAATTTGCCTTGCTCGAAGAAGAACTTTTATTGCCGGGTTCGTGTGATTCCTGGTTGATCCAGACCCATTCTTCGTATTCGACACTGTATTCGCAGGCGAGTATGGTCTCTTCGGGCTCGAAATAGGCGGTCTTGCCTTCAATCTTTTTTGTGCATGGAGTATTTGCCAAGTCCTTTGAAGAGGAAAAAGCGTAGTTGGTGCCGGCTGGCGATGAAACTCTATCATCGTCGCCACATGCTAAAAGTACTGCTGTGCAAATTGCTGTGGTGACTGCAATTTTTGCATGCTTGAACATTGTCGTTCTCCATGTTAAAAAGGCTCTTTGTCGCAATAAAGATAATATAATGGAGAGATTGTGACAACGTAAATATTAAGAATGCCGTTTTCTTATTGAAAACGGCATACCTTACTTTGTTTGATTTTTGGGGCGAAAATCACGCTCCGGCAGCTTCGAGACGCTGGACGTGGCAGTAAGCCAACTCTTTGGTCTTCTCATCTCTTAGATGTAGGCTGGAACCTTCGCAGTAGCGCCAGTACTTGCAGGTCTTGCAGTCGCCGATCTTAGCCCAGCTGCGGTCGCGCATCACCTGGTAGCGGTTTTGCCACACGTCCCAGAGGTCGTCCTTGTAGATGTTTCCCTGAATGTAGTCGCCGCGCAAGCTCGGGCATGCCGAGATGCTTCCGTCGCAAAGCACGGAAGAGACGTTTACGCCGGCGCGGCAGAAGAACGGGTAGTTGCGAGCGTCTTTCTCGTAACTGCCAAGGAACCCTTCGCAGCCGTAGTTCACGTTGATGACGTTCAGCTTTTTCACTTCGCGGATGAAGTCGAACACCTGGCGGAATTCCTGGTTCGTGAGCTTGAACAGCGGATTGTCCTTGGCGCGGCCCTTCGGGAACACGGTCGCAATGCGCCAACGCTTCACGCCGATTTTCAAAAGCATATCCAAAATTTGGGGGAGTTCCTTGAGGTTCTCGCGGTTCACGCAGGTCATCACGTCAAAAGTGAGGCCTTGTGTGTGGGCGGCCATATCGATGGCGCGCAAGGCACGTTCAAAGCTATGCGGGTCGCCGCGGAAATGGTTGTGGTTTGCTTCGAGACCGTCCAGGCTAATCGTGAGCGAACGGAGTCCTGCGTTCAGGAGCTTCGTGTAGCGTTCGGGCGTCATCGCAAGTCCGTTAGTGACCATTCCCCAGGGGTAGCCGCGCTTCTTGATTTCTTTACCGCATTCTTCGAGGTCGGGGCGCATCAACGGTTCGCCGCCGGTAATCACCACGATAAAGTGCTTCGGGTCGATGTGCGGGGCGAGCTTGTCGAGCACGGCCATAAAATCTTCGCGGGGCATATCGGGGATGGCGTCCTTGACGCAGTCGCTACCGCAGTGCAAGCAATGCAGGTTGCAGCGGAGTGTGCATTCCCAGAAAAAGTAAGTCAGCGGGTGCGCCTTGATTTCGTTGTGGCGGTAAAGGCGGTAAGCTTCGAGAGCGAGTTTCTTCTTGAGTGAAAGTTGCATAATTTTATTTCTCTGGGCAGTCGATGGTGGGAACACAATAATCGTATTCTTGCACGGTTCCTTCTAGCGTTGTGTAAGATTCCTTGATGCAGTATTCAGGACCTTTGTTTGTGCAATTAGTTGCACCGCATGAACCGGCTGGAGGGGTCCCGATTTCAACGCCTTCAGGTAAATTTTCTTGCATTTCCGGATGTTCGTAATAAAATCCCGGCTGTCTCAGGTATTTATATCCATCTTTACATTCGATGATGTCAAAGACTTCGCCTGATGCGTTTGTCGCTGTTGCGTTGTGGCAAATGGTCGAAAAACAGCCGTACATGGCGATTGTATCGTCTTCGTTTTCACACCCGCTCCAGAAAAGTGCGAGTATAGAAAGCAAAAATTTTTTCCAGTGTTTGTAGAGCATGCTTATATTGAAACTAATAACGGTTCTTTGTATAGTATTTCTTGTTGAATGCGTTTTTGGTGTAGGTGACTCTTTCGCCTTGCTTGTCGGTGCAATATATATTCGAATCGCCTTCGCCTCTGTCGCAAGAAACTCCGTCTTTGCATTGATAGTTATAGATACATGATGAAGTTACGCCGTAAACGGGACACATGGCTTCAAGGTCGCAAACCGTCAAATCGGTGTTGGGGTTTGATGTTGCAAGGCACTTGTTGATCTGTGCTTCGATTTCCTTCAGTTTGTCTTCGTAGATCTTTTGACATTCTGCGTCGAGGGCGGGCTTGTTCGTTTCCCATTCCTCTTTCATTTTCAGGTAATCGAGGTATTCCTGTGTGGAACGTGTTGTGCCGTCGCTGCAGACTTCGTCCTTGGGGAATGTGACCGGAGCGCCGTATAGTGCTACAAACTCGTCAAGTTCCTGACGCAAGTCGGCGAGACACTGTGGAACTGTTTGCAAAGTGTTTGAAACGCTGTCGATTTTGGTGACGCCGCCGCGATTGGCCTTCTGCTCCGCATTCGATTTTGCGACGCTTTCTGAATAAGAGGGCGGGTAGTACGATACGGTTGAATCTCCGGGGACGCAAGTCACATCGCCCGAGCTGGAACTAGACGATTCTGAACTTGAAGATGCGACTGTTTCGCTGGAACTGGATTCTTCGATGCTACTGGAGCTTGGTGCGCTAGCTTCGGATGAACTGCTTGCAAGTGCGTCAGAAGAACTGCTTTCGACGGCTTCCGATGAGCTGCTTTCAACTCCGGGATTCCCACAACCTTCTGGCGCGCAGGGCACACCGTACAAAGGCTGTGTCGAATTCTCGCTGGTGCAGCTCGCCCAAAAGAAGGCGGTGGTTGTGAGAATCAGTTTTTTCCAGTGCTTGCGAATGTTCATAATTGTTGCCAAAAGATAAAAGTTAACGGTAAAATGCGCTAAGGCTTGTCTGGACAATGAATTCCTTGATTGCAACCGCCTGCGTTTCTAATGTATCCTTGCTCATCCATAATAGGAATATCGTGACATAATACATCCCATTGGCAATTGGATGCTCCAGAGCTACCTGGTGTGGGAAATGTTGTTTTTATATTATCTGGAATTTTGGGTAGACGATCTGGATAAAGACGATAAATAGTGGGGTCTCTTAAGTATTTGTTCCCATCGGTACACTCTATGATTTCTAAAGTTTCGTTTTCTTCATTTTCGATAGATTCATTGTAGCAGAGTACTTGAGTGGTGTCAATGGGTTCACTGGAACTGGATTGCTCCTGAACGCTTGAACTTGAACCATCTATTGTTTTGTTGAGTGTCGGTTCATCCTCAAAAACATCTTCTGGTTCCTTTACATTGTACATTGCTTTAAATTCGTCTTCGTTGTATTTTGTTACGTTATCTTGTTCGTCGAAGCAAGTGAAAAATGTTTCGCCTTCGTCCTTGTAACAAGATAAACCGTCATCGCATTTGTAAAAATCGGTGCATGGATCGCGTCTGTAAAAAGTACATTTGCTTGAGTCTGGAGATTGAAAATCTTCCGGGTTTTCGCAAACATACATATCAACGCCATATTCTGGGCATGCTCCACCCGAAAAGGAGCAGGTCCCTCTTACGTCGCTTGATGATGCGTTGTCGCCGCAGCCGTTCCAGAAGAATGCAGCAATGGCGAGAAAAATTTTTTCCCAGTGCTTGTGGAACATATTTTAGTTTCCTTGAGACTGCGAATCTAGGCAGTCGTTGATTTTCTTGTCGAGCTTTTCCGTTTCTTCTTTGTAGACCTCGGCGTACTTTTCGTCGTACTGAGGTTTTTTCTTTGCCTGTTCTTCGTCGAACGCTTTCTGTTCAAGATATTCTTCTGTGAGTATAGCTGTTCCGTCACTACACCTGTATTGGGTTGGAATGGGTGTTCCCGGAGCTCCATATAATGCTACAAAGCTTCTTTCGAGGGTGTCTTGTATGTCCGTCAGACATTTTGGAATGCTTTTGGATTCGCTGTCGCGGATGATATCTCCGATTTTATTGGATGCGTCCCATTTAGCTTGATCAGTTGCGTTGGAAATAGCTTGGCTTTCAGTGTATTTTTCGCTTCTGTTCTTGTAAAAGAATGAGGACGGGTCTGGATAGCACGACACTCCTGTAGAACTAGAGCTTCCTTCTGCGGAGCTTGACGAGGCGTTGCGTATGTTGAAGTTTTGCTCGCTGTATGTGATGCCGTCGTCGCATTCGTACTTCTTTGAAATCACATCCATGGCGACGCCGTATGCGGGGCATATGCCGGTGCCGTCAAAGTCCACACTGCATTCGGGGGCGGGAATATGGATTGTGTCTGTTTTGGCTGTGCAGGTATAGCCATTTGCGCAGGTTAGCGTGGAATCGTGCATATTGACAACATCGCAGTCCATCTGGAAAACGCCATAAAGCGGTGCCGATAGCGGAATGTAGCTGCTGGAACTTTCTTCAGCGCTACTGGAGGATACATCTTGGCTGGAACTGGAAGTGTCGCCGGAAGAACTGCTTTCGGGATCCGGGCTGACTCCGCTCGGGGATGGCGTGTCTTCACCACAGCTTGCCCAGAAAAATGCAGTCAATGCGAGGGCTAACTTTTTCCAATGCCTGTAAAACATATATGTCTCCTTTTTATCTTAACACTTATACCTTAATATATATAATAAAGTAAAAAATATTTATATAATAAAGTAAAAATGGCCTTATTTGTCGTCACAGGTGTTGTTGAATACACAAGGAGAACCATATAATACAGTCGTTTCCATGATGAGGTAGTACCTTTCATCGAACTGTTCTTCGCTCAGCTGCTTGTTGGCGTTTACAAAATAGGTTTTTCCGTCTTCACCTTGGACTTGCGTGTAATCTTCGCCGTCATCGCAACTGTAATTTTGGTCTACGACATGGCAGGGGGTCTTGCCTTCGAAAACGTCTTCGCTGCTGGAGCTTTGTAGGGTGCTGCTGGAACTTGCAGGCTTGACGCCGACTTTGTAGTAGCGCGATTCGAATTCGGTCTTGTTATAGGTTACGCCATCGCAGGAATAAGTTTTTTCGGTGATGTGGACGATGCCGTAATCGGGGCAGACTACCGCTCCTTCGAGGTCGTCTTCGTCAATGGGACTGCAGGGTGGGTCAAAAGTTTTTAATACCTCTCTTTCCTTGCAGATGGTTCCGTCATCGCAATAAAGCTTTGTTTCTGCAATCTCCCCGTTTGTTTTTACGCCTTTGGCGTCTTCGTAGCAGGGGACTTTCTCGTAAACGCCGTATGCGGGCATGGCGTATGCTAAACTGCTGCTGGATTCATCGGATGAACTTGACGATTGGACGATGCTGGACAAGTTGATTCCGTACAGCGGTACGATCTGTGAAAAGTCGTTGCTGGATTTTGGGGTGACATCGGAGGAACTGGACAGATTTCCGTCGCCTGACGAGCTTGAAGTGTTTGCATCGCCGCCTGTAGGTGCCGTTACGTCTGAACCGCAGCTAGCCCAAAAGAATCCGGTAAGCGACAAGGCTAATTTTTTCCAGTGTTTGTAAAACATTTTTAACTCCTTTATGTCCCTGAGGACCACTCCTGATATAAATATAAACTAAACGGTCCTGGGATACGATGGTAAGGAGTGTAAATCTGAATTGAAATTGCAAGAAAAATCGAAAAAAACGGGGCTTTTTGTGACGGGGTGTATTATATAGAACTATAATGGATTTTCGCTACATTGCGGTTGTGCCTTGCCGTTGTTGACTTCAGCTTCAAAAAAATAAGTTATATTTAACGCACTATGAAAAAAGATCTGTTAGGAAGGGTCGAGGTAAAGCAAAAGTCTTTGCGTCAGACATTTATTGATTGGAAGAATTCTCTTCATTGGGATAAACCACAAAATATTATGCTGGTGGTGACCGCTCTGGTGCTGGTTGCCGCCTTTGTAATTTTTGACAACCTTTCGGTGCCGTATGCGCGGCGTTGGGATATTGACTGGGGGTATTATTCGATTCTCCTCACGTTCTTGCTCCTGGTGGCAGGGATTATCGTCAATATTCCGTTCGTGGCAAAGCATGTCCGTGAATACCTGCCGAACGGTAAGGGATTTTGTGGGCTTGCGTTGTTGCTTATCGTGTTCTCGGTGTTCATCTTTGGGAACATCGGCAGTTCGCACCGCGTCTTGAGTGACGAAACGAGCTGGGAATCGATGGGACTCCAGATGTACTTCCAGCATACGGGCGGCATTTGCAATGAAGGCGTCTGGACCGATGGCGTCTTGGATTGCAAGACCGAAGTGAACAACTTCAAGGGCAAGGCGCTTGGCTTTGTCTATTCGCTTGTGTTCAACTTCATGGAACCCAATCGCGATACGGCGCTCTTGGTGAACTATCCGTTCTACATCCTGAGCCTGATTGCGTTCTTCCTCGCTCTTTCTAAATGGTTCAAGAGCTATAGGCTTGCGCTTGCGGCGACGGCATTCTTGGGAGGCATGCCGATTTACTTGTTGCAGTCGCGTTCGGCATCGACCGAAGTCCTGTACATTTGCTTGCTTGCGGTTTTGATGGCCTGGTATGCCTTTGTGCCGACGAACAAGGTGACGTGGAAACATTTCCTCTTTACGGTTCCGTTGCTCGGATTCTTTGCGCAGACCCGTCAAGAAACGGTGTTCGCGTTCATTCCGTTTGCGCTATACTATTACCGCTACTTCCTCGAAAAGCCTTACCGTTTGCCGGCTTTTGTGGCGTCCGTGATTTTTGTGAGCTGGCCTTCGATCAATACGATGGCGGCATACCGCGGTTATGACTTCCAGGGCGGTGAGCATGCGGCGCACTCACTTGAAAACTTGTGGTTCAACTTGAAGACGAACATCGAAGTGATGATGAACCTCAAGACGGATCCTGCGTTTGGCGGCATCATGGAAAATCCGTTCTACACGACGTTTACCGTGATCTTGCTTTTGGCTACGGCGTGGCTCTTGTTCCGTATGGTTTATTCTCGCCGTTATGTGCGCGGGTTCATTCTGGGCATCACGTTCTGCTTGCAGATTTTTGTGATCCTCCTGAACGTTTCCGGTACGTTTACGATCGATATCAACCAGCGCTATGTACTCGTGGCGCTCCCGTTGTTTGCCCTTTTGATGGCGCTTGGCCTTTACGATGCGCTTGTGTTTACGACCAAGATGAAGGAAGATGCGGCTGCAAAGATTGTGATGGGCGTTGCTGCACTCTTGTCGGTGGGGCTCATGATTGTTCATGCTCCGAGCTACAAGGCGAACATGCTTTACCACAAGAACAAGCTCCTTGCCGAAGAAGACTTTTTGAATACGGAGCTTGCCAAGTATCCTAAAAATTCCGTGTTCATTTATGCAAGACCCTGGCAGATGCTGGCGTCGGGCCATACGTCATTTAGCGAAAGTACCTTCAAGAATTGGAGTACGGAAACATTTGCCGAATGGTTGCAAAAGTCGGGCGGCAACATTTACTTGGTGCGTGGTCAGGATGGTTATGGCAAGGTGAACCGTGCAAGCCGCGTGGTGGGCTTCAAGACGACCGACCAGATTGACGACATCCTTGGCAAGTTCAAGCACGAACGCGTGCTGATGAATGCAAGGGATTTCGGTTACGGTCTTGCCATTTACAAGATTATCTCGAAGAAGGGTGTGTCGCAGTATGCCCAGAACTTCATGGTGACGGAATTCACTGACGGCAAGGTCGTTGTGAACAAGCGCTTCCCGGAATCGATTGCCTGCGATTACCAGCTGAACGGCAAGGCTCAGGGCGAAGTTCTTGTTTCTACGGAAGCCGATACGTTGCTCCTGGATTCTGCTAAGATTCGAAATGGTATGAACCGCATTGTTCTGAGCTGCTCGATGCCGGACGAAGATACGCTCGTGACTTACAGGGACTTTTTCGTTGAAGCCGAAAACGTGGCGCTCCTCTCCAAGCTCAAGATGGGCAAGTACTTCCAGGAATGGGGCGAACCGCAGATGAATACGACTGTCGAACACCATAAGCTCATGATCGATGGAGAACCGTTCCGCTATGGTATCGGTAGCCACGCCAATTCGGCGATAGAATTCCCGCTTTCTCGCGGTTACGATTGGTTCTATGTGGTTGTCGGCCTTGATGACGAAAGTGCCTGCGGCGATGGCGCCTTCTTTGCCGTCGAAGCGGACGGTCGCGAAATTTACCGTTCCAAGAAGCTTTACACGACCGACAAGGAACGTCTGAAGCTCAACGTGAAGGGCGCGAAGTCCCTGAATTTGCGCGTCTTGATGGGTGATAACAAGGACTGCGACCACGGTGACTGGGCGGATGCCTGGCTTGAGGCCGAAAAATGAAAGTTCTTGTAGCTCCGCTGGATTGGGGGCTTGGGCATGCGACTCGTTGTGTGCCCGTTGTCCGAGAGTTCTTGCGGGCTGGGGCCGAGGTGGAACTCGCTGTCGTCAAGGCGAACGCGAGTTTTTTCCGTGAAGTGTTTCCGGATTTGCGGCAGCGCTTGGCTCCGAGCTACAACATCGTGTATCCGAAGCACGGATACAATATGGCATTCTGGCTGCTCAAGAACAGCCTGCACCTGAATGCCGTGATGCGTTACGAACATCACTTTGCCGAAGAAATGGTGGCCCGTCACGGCTACGACGTGCTGTTTTCGGACAACCGTTTTGCGTTTTGTTCCAAGGACGCTTATAGCATTTACATGACGCACCAGCGCCGTATTGCGTTCCCGCAGGCGTTTACGGCGTTCGAAGGTATCGGGACGATGTGGCATTCCAATGTGATGCGCAAGTTCGACGAAGTCTGGGTGCCGGATATGGAATTTTTCCCGGGGTATGCGGGATCGCTTTCGCATTCCGGTGCCACTCCGGGTAAAAAGCCGATGCGTTACGTGGGGACGCTTTCGAGGTTCTCGGGACGCTCTGGAACTGCCACGAATGGTGCGCCGAAGTACAAGGTGGTGGCTGTCGTGTCGGGCGTGGAACCCGCACGGACGCAGTTCGAACAGCAACTGCGCGAATCCCTGGCCGAAATCCCCGGACGCCATATGATGATTCTCGGGAAGCCTTCCGTGGAGTATAAAAGCTGGAGGGACGGGAATATCGAGTTCCACACGCACCTTGCGACGGATGCGTTTGCGGATGCTGTGCAAAATGCCGATTTTGTGGTGAGTCGAGGCGGTTACAGTACGGTCATGGATATGGCGGAACTCGGTGCAAAATGTATCTTTGTGCCAACACCTGGGCAGTTTGAACAGATTGTCCTGGCTCACGATTTGTCAAAGGCGGGCTACGCCGTCGAGATTCCGGCCGAAAAGCTTTCGAGCGAAACGCTTGCCAAGGCTTTTGAATCTTGCGTGAAGTTCCCGGCACCCGTGAAGCAGGACTTGCTTAAATTGGCTGTCGAAGACGTCGTTAAAAAATTAAAAGAGAGATCACTATGAACCAGTTTGTTCTTGCCTTTCCGCTCCCTGTCGCCGCTGATGAACCTTTTGCCGTAACCGAAACTCTCCAGATCGCGGCCGATGCCAAGACGGTCATGATTCCTGGATGCAGTGTGCAGTTCAATGTCGTTCGCCAGCCGTCATCGGCAGATGTTCTGGACATTTTCAAGGAACATTGCGAATTGACCGCCGAAGAAGAACAATCTCTCTCCGCACACAAATCGCTCTTGTTCTTGATCGGGAACGTAAAGAGCATGAACGATGTCGAAATGGTGAACGTTGCCATTTTGAAGATGTTTACCGCCGGCGCCGTGGGCGTTTATATGCAGCAGTCCGGTACGGCCTGGACCGTCAATGAGTTCCGCGATACCCTGGGAACGGGTGAATATCCGATGGATCCATGGATCAACATTATCGAAGGCGAAGACGAAAAGTCTCTCTATACGCTTGGTCTTGCGACATTTACGCTCCCGGATTTGTGTACGTCGACTTCGGTGCAGGATCCGGAAGAGCTTTTGACGATGGCCGCTCATTCCTTGTTTGATGGCGAAGTTCCTGCAAAGTCGGGTTCTGTACTTGATTGGGGCGAGGGCGAAAAATATGCACTCCGTCAGGAACTTAAGGGGCTTTTCTCCAAAAATGCGCCCGAATATAACAAGCAAGGCATTCTGAGAATCGTGAAAAAGTAAATTCAGTAGACGGTAGACAGTAGGAAGGAAAAAGTCATAAAGGGGAGCTTATGGCCAATATTTTGAAATTTGAGTGTATTGATAATGCGCGGCAGCTTGGTGGAATCCAGGCTGGGAATCGTCGTGTCAAGCAGAATAAGCTTTTTCGTAGCGGGAACCTTTCGCGGGCGACGGAACACGATTTGCACCGTTTGCGCGACGAGTATGGCGTTCATCTGGTCATCGACCTGCGTTCTGATTTTGAATACATGCGCAAGCCGGACAAATTGCTTGACGGGATGGATTCGACGCTGATTCCTGTTATTGATGAATCAATGCACGGCGATGCCTTCAACAAGGACCAGGTGGTTCCTGCGACGGGCGTGGACTTTATGGAATTCCTTTTCGGCATTGCCCGTCATCCGGTGGGACCGACGCTGAAGGATAAGCTTTACAACTATTTTGTCGATAGCGAATATGCCCATCGCCAGTACGGGGCGTTTTTGAGGACGCTGCTTGCCCAGAATGGTGCCCCGGTTCTTTGGCACTGTACTTCGGGCAAGGACCGCTGCGGTTTTGGCGCTGTACTGTTATTGGCGGCACTTGGGGCTGATGACGATGCTGCCCTGGATGACTATGCGGAATCCGAAAATTCGTATCGCAAGCAGCTGGACGCGATGACCGGGAAGGGGCGCGAGTCTGGCCTGACGGAGGCGCAGCTGGACGTGCTGTATTTCTTGGTGAGCGTCAAGCGCGAGTATATGGAAGCTCCGGTAAAGCGCATCAACGAAAAGTTCGGATCGCTATTGAACTTTGTCAAGCAAAAAATCGGTATTACACAGGCCGAAATCGATGCTCTTCGGGAGTTGTACCTGGAGTAGTTCCCTCAAAATTTCGCAAAAACACAAAGGTGTAAATTTTTATAAACATCTTATAATGCTTGCGAAAATATAAAAAAAAACATACATTATATTGTAACCAAATTTTTGAAAAAATTCAAGAAGGGGTAGATTATGAAAAAGATAATTATTCCATTATCTTGTCTCGCACTCTTTGCAGCATGCGGTGATGATGTCGTTAAAGTTACCGAAAAGGCCGAAGTTAGCTCTGTCAAAAAGTATAAGGATCTTAAAAAATGCGAAGGCAAAGTCATAGGCGAAATGGTCTACGTTTCTGAGAAAGAACAGGTTTTTGCTTGTACGGAAGATGGATGGATTACGCTTAATGGTGAAGACGGCGAAAAGGGTGCTGCAGGGGCTTCTTGCTCGGGAAAATCTCTTAAAGATGGTTCTGGCATTGAAGTGACGTGTGGTGACGAGGTGGTTGGTACCATCTTGAACGGTGAAAAAGGGGAATCTGGTAAACAGGGCGCACAGGGTAAGTCCTGTACGGCATCCACTTTTGAGGACGGCTCTGGCATTTTGGTAAAATGTGATGGTAAGGTCGTTGGGACGCTCAAGAATGGCGTTGACGGGAGTGACGGTTCTGACGGAACCGATGGAACTTCTTGTACGGTAAAAGCGAACGCTGACATCAAAGGCTTTGATATCTATTGCGATGGCAAAAAGACCGGCTCCATTAAGAACGGCGTCGATGGTGGTGATGGGACATCCTGCTCTGTTTCTGAAAATGTTGAACTCGGCGGTTTTGACGCCTTCTGCAATGGCAAGAAGGTGGGCTACATTAAGGATGGTGTAGCGGGTGGCAACGGAACGTCTTGTTCTGTATCTGCGGTTGAAGGCGGTGCCCAGATCACTTGTGGTGATGATGATCCGGTGATTGTTGCAGATGGTGTTAACGGAACGGGTTGCACGGCCGAGGAAAATGCGGAAAATCCGGCTTTTATCACGATTACTTGCGGCACGACTTCGGCTAATATAGCGAAGGCTTATTGCGGTAAGACCGCTTACGACCCTGCCAAGGATTACTGTGAAAATGTCGAAGAAGGACGTGTCGTTGGTGTTTGCGGCGATCTTAAATTCGACCTTGCGAAAAAGTTCTGCGATACCCGTGACAATCAGGTGTATACCTTCATGAAGATCGATGGTGTTGGTGAGGTCATGACGCAGAACCTGAATTACTACAAGTCTCAGATGGGAAACAAAACCTGGTGCGGTGGCGGATCGAACAATGCTTCTGCTACGTCGACTTCGGGGGACTGCGCTGAATATGGTCGCTTGTACACTTGGAACGTGGCTATGGACGGTGCAAGTGATGGTGGCCTCGGTGGTGAAGTTCAAGGTATCTGCCCTGATGGCTGGCATTTGATGAATTATAATGAGGCAACCCGCATTGGTGATAATGCCGATTTCTCGGCCACCAAGCAAAATGCAGGGTCTGTTGTGAGTGGCACTTACCGGACTGGTGCCGATATGGTTTGGTTGCCCGCGGTGTACGAAGCCCACGCCTCGTATTCTGATGTCTATGTCTACAAGGTTGGTGATGCGGTTTCTGTTTATTCGGGAAATCGCGGTTATTCAGTCCGTTGCGTCAAGACGAAGTCTAAGTAGTTGACGATTGGCATAGGAACATTAACAAAAGAATTTGAAAAATTAAAATGGGGTAGATTATGAAAAAGATAATTCTTCCGCTATCTTGTCTTGCTCTCCTTGCTGCTTGCGGTGACAGTGTCACCGAGGTTGCCGGAAAGATAGAACTCGCTTCGGTGAAAAAATACAAGGATCTCTATAAATGCGAAGGTGATACCCTTGGCGCAATGGTCTATGTTACGGAAAAATCAGGTTTTTACGCATGCACGATTGATGGCTGGGTGGCGCTCAATGGCTCTGCCGGTAAAAAGGGCGATGCAGGGACTCCTTGCACGGGGACGGCACTTAAGGACGGCTCTGGCATCGAAGTGACGTGTGGCGACAAGGTCGTTGGCAAAATCAGCAACGGGGCCAAGGGCGACAGCGGCGAAAAGGGCGATTCCGGTGACTATTGCGAAGGCATTGTCGTTGACGAAGATTCGGGAGTCCTCGTGAGATGCGGTGGCAGCATCGTAGGAACGATCCATAAGGGTGTCAATGGCTCCAACGGAATTAACGGAACCAATGGCTCTTATTGCACGGTCAAAGAAAACACCGACATCAATGGCTACGATATTGTTTGCGATGGCAAGAAGGCTGGCGAAGTCAAGAACGGCGCCAAGGGTGATGATGGCGATTATTGCGTTGTTGTCGCAAATACGGCTATCGATGGTTTCGACGTCGTTTGCGGTGACGAAAAGAAGGGTGAAGTCAAGAATGGTGCGAAGGGCGTCGACGGAACATCCTGCTCCTCTAAAAAAGTGGATGGCGGATATGAAGTTTCGTGTGGCGATGAAACTCCCGTGAAAATCGTGAATGGTTCTGGTTGTTCCATGGCCGAAAATGTCGAGAACTCGGCTTTTGTCACGATTACCTGTGGCACGACAAAGACGAACATCGCAAAGGCTTATTGTGGAGCGACCGCCTACGATCCGGCCAAGATGACTTGTATCGATGTCCAGAAGGGATCGATGCTTGCTATGTGCGGTGAATCGGAATATGATCCGGCCACCCATTTCTGTGACACCCGTGATCACCAGTCCTATACCTTCAAGAATTTTGAAGAAGTTGGTGATGTGATGACCCAGAACCTGAATTACTACGATGACGAAATGCAGGGCAAATCCTGGTGCGGTGGCGGTTCTTCTGAATCCGAAGCTAAGGCGAATACGGGATATTGTTCTGTGTACGGTCGCCTGTATGATTGGAATATGGTCATGGAAGGTGTTGATTACAGGGATCCTAATGTGGTTGCCCAGAGCGTTTGCCCGGATGGCTGGCACTTGATGAACTATGGGGAAGCGACAGCCCTTGCAGGCGTATCGAGCTTTATGGCTACGGATCAAACTGCGGGCTATGTGGACTATGTCAATGAAGTTCCGACTTATTTCGGAATTGGCAAAGACTATTACATGATTCCTTACAAGGATGCCGATGTCTCTTATGTATACCAGTTCTCTGATGGGGGCGTTTATATGGAACCTCGCTATAATAGCGCTGTCCGTTGCGTCAGGAACAAGGCTAAATGATGGACGCTTCTTAGGACGCTATGGACATTAACAAAGGTTTAAAAATAAAAAGGGGCAGATTATGAAAAAGGTAATTCTTCCGCTATCTTGCTTTGTTCTCTTGGCAGCTTGTGGTGATGATGTGACTCAAGTTACCGAAAGGCCCGAACTTGGTACCGTCAAAAAATACAAGGACCTCGAAAAGTGCGAAGGCAATGTTATTGGTGACATGGTCTACGTTTCGGAAAAGGAAAAAATTTACACCTGTATGAGCGATGGCTGGGTCTCGCTGAGTGGTTCTGATGGGGCCGATGGCGCTGAAGGGGTTTCTTGTTCTGGAACCGCTCTTGAAGATGGTTCCGGTATCGAGGTGACCTGTGGCGATGAAGTTGTCGGCACTCTCAAGAATGGAAGCAAGGGCTCCAAGGGGAGTGATGGCGAAACGGGTGCGTCTTGCTCGGGAAGTGCCCTTAAGGACGGCTCCGGCATCGAAATCAAGTGCGGTGGCAAGGTCGTTGGCACGCTCAAGAATGGTTCAAATGGTGCCGATGGTGCTGATGGCACCGATGGCGATTCCTGCAAGGTTAAGGAGAATGCGTCCATCAACGGCTATGACGTTGTTTGTGGCGACAAGACGGTTGGATCTCTTAGGAATGGCGCCAAGGGCGACGATGGTGCATCTTGCACGCTTGTCGAAAACGCAACTGTGAACGGCTATGACGTCGTATGCGGCGATAAGACGGTCGGTAAGTTCAGCAACGGTGCGAACGGTGATGACGGGGCGTCGTGTTCTGCGAAAACTGTAGACGGTGGCGTCAAGATTACCTGTGGTGACAAGACTCCGGTGACGATTGCAAATGGCGTCAACGGAAGCACTTGCTCGGTGGGCGACAATGCTGAAAATTCGGCTTTCGTCACGATTACCTGTGGCACGGTCAAGACGGACATTGCAAAAGCCTATTGCGGTTCTGTGGCCTATGATCCTGCCAAGAAGTATTGCGCTGACCGCGAAACGGAAAAACTGAAGGACATCGACTCCGGTTCTGGCGGCGGAAGCGTCTAGTATCGCTAGGCTGAATTTCCTATGGCAACAAAAAAACGGGTCGGCTGAGCCGGCCCGTTTTCGTAATTGCGATAAATGGCCTGGATTACAGTTCCGGCTGTTTTCCGGTGAGGCGCACGAAGATTTCTTCGTACTTGGCGAGCGTGTTCTTCACGACGTCTGCCGGAATTTCCGGACCCGGGTAGGTCTTGCCCCAGTCAAGCGTTTCGAGCCAGTCGCGGACGTACTGCTTGTCGAAGCTTTCCTGGTTCTTGCCAACCTGGTACTTGTCTGCCGGCCAGTAACGGCTGGAGTCCGGAGTGAGCACTTCGTCGATGAGGATGGTTTCGCCGTCGATTTCACCGAATTCGAACTTGGTGTCGGCGAGGATGATGCCCTTGGAGGCAGCGTAGTCGCGGGCCTTCGTGTAGATGTCGAGGGACATGTCACGGAGAGTCGTTGCAACCTTTTCGCCAACGATGTCGAAAGTCTGTTCGAAGCTGATGTTTTCGTCATGGCCTACGTCGGGCTTGGTGCTCGGCGTGTAGAGCGGCTTTTCGAGCTTCTGGCAGAGCTGCAGGCCTTCCGGGAGAACGTGACCGCAGATCTTGCCGGTCTTCTGGTAGTCCTTCCAGCCAGAACCCACGATGTAACCACGCACGATGCATTCGACGGAGTGGCGGTGAGCCTTCTTCACGATCATGGAGCGACCGCGGAGGTAGTCGGCGTGCTTCTTGAGAACGGCCGGGTATTCGTTCACGTCGGCGGTGATGAGGTGGTTCTTCATGCCGAGGTGCTGGAACCAGAACAGCGAAAGCTGGTTGAGGATTTTACCCTTACCAGGAATCGGGGTGGGGAGCACCACGTCAAAAGCGGAAAGACGGTCGCTGGCGACCATCAGGAAGCTGTCGCCGAGGTCGTACATGTCACGTACTTTACCCTGGTGGAACAGCGGAACTTCGGTAATGGGAGTATCAAATTTTAAGCTCATAGTAGCCACAAATGTAGAAAAAGTAGCTGTTTGTAGCTAGTCTAAATCTTTCCAAAATCAATTTTATCATCGACTTTGATGTCGTCTTTTTCTTCGTAATGGACCTTGGCTTCGGGCATTTTTCCCATATAGGAGCTTTCGGCGCCTGGAGCCCAGTTTTTTTATAAAACAATATGTTTGGATGGATTTTAGACCCTTTTTTTATATAGTTTTTCATTAGATATCTAAGGGGAGTTGATTATGAATATCACGCTAATTGCTGTTTTGTATTTGTATGTGTTCGTGGTGTCATTCCTTTTGATTTACTTGGTGGGATGGCTTTACAAGATGAAGGGGCGGAATACCTTGAGTAAGCTTGTGTCTACTGTGCTGGTGTATTTTTATGCCCTGTTCTCTTTCTTCACGGTCTGTTTGTCGTACCGGTTCCTGGGCCTGGGCGAGGGTGGAATGCTGCATTCGATTATCGGGATTATCCTTTGCCTTGCGGCTTTTTTGTATGCAATCTCGAAGTACGATAAGAACGCCCGCAAAAGGCTCTATTTACGCTTTAAAAAAAGAAAAAAGGTGGACTAGAGCTTTTTGAAATCGATCTTGTTGTCGACTTTGATGTCTTCTTCCATTTTTTCGTAATGGACCTTAGCTTCGGGCATGTCTCCCATGTAGGTGCTTTCGGCGTTGGAGGGCGTGGGCATGGTCGTGTTCATGTATGTCTGCGTATCGCGACCGTCACGAACCAGTTGCTTTTCGTTTGTCGTGTTCCCGACATTTAGAGGGTGATAGCCTCGCGGGTCATCGGTGGCGCAGGCATCGAGAGTTAAAGTGGCGGCGGTAGCGGCTAAAATTAGTGCGATTTTCCTCATAATGTTCCTAGAAAGGTTTTTGGATGGCCCCGTACAAAATAGAAAAATTGGAGTCGCGTGAGCAAATACGCTACTCTTTCTTATATTGCATAACGTAAAAATGAGGGACGGGCGCACTCAAGAGAGGTTTAAATGGATTTTTTGAGAATTGTTATTTTGTACGCGTATACGATTTTTGTATCATTTCTTTTGATTGTCCTGATTGGACTGCTTTATAAAACGAAGACGAAAAAGGCTATCGTTCGAGTCTCGTCTAGAGTCCTGGTGTATTTGTATTGCCTGTTCTCTTTGGTTTCTGTTGTGGCTTCGGATCATTTTATGAAGTTGAATGATGCTGAGGTTTTGCATAGCATCGTTTGTATGATTATTTATATGGTGGCGCTGCTATATGCGGTAGCAAAGAACGATCCGAAAGCGCACAAAAAAGTCGAATTCCACCTTAAAAAAGCGAAATGACTGGTTTTTGATGGAGTGGCCACTTTTTTTGTTGTCTAAATACTTATGAAATAGATTTTAGACAGGTTGTGAACGGTCCAATAGATTGACAAAATGAATCGATGGTTTACGCAAAGAATGGCTTAATGCTGTTCCTTTTTTATATGCAACACTGTGTAGCATATGGATTAAAATAGTGAAAAATAGTACAAAAATTCGCGAAAATGATAAAAAATCGAAAATTTTGTTGCATAAAGTATTGACTTGATGAAGCGAAATGGTTATATTATGAATGAGAAAACTTAGTGGTTTCCTAAAAGGAGAAGATTATGAAAAAGCTTTCGGTTCTTGCAGGTACGGCGTTATCGCTTTTGCTTTTGGCTTGTGGTGAAGATTCAGTGTCGGGTGTCGAGCCTGTCGGCGGAAACGGTGGACAAGGTGGGCCCGTTGCTGTGCTGGATTCCACGCGCAATATGTCTCTCAATTTAAAGGGCTGTTACGGTCATCCGTATGATGCCTTGACGAAAACCGCAGCGGAAAATCCGAAGGCTTTTCTGGTTCATGATGGTGCGGGGTACTATGTGGTTCTCCAGAATATTGTCGATGCTTGCGGTTATGCGGACATCGTGTTCAATAACCAACGTGTGCTCGATACGCTAAAGGTCAACTTTGAAGCCAATTCGACAGATTGCATGTGCATGACTGACGACTGGTTCTCTATCGATCCGTTTGATGCCGACATCAAGTATTTCGAGTATTTGGGTACGGTTTATGAAGTCGTGACGGAACCGCTCCCGGTAAGGAGTTCTTCGTCTGGCGTGATCGAATCTTCGAGTGAAATGTCGTTGTCGAGTGCGGTTGTTTCTTCGTCTTCCGTGATGCCGGAACTCTCTTCGTCCTCTGAAACTCCGGTTCTCTCCTCGTCCTCGGTTGAAGTAAGCTCGTCTTCTGTCACGCCGCCGGGCCCGTCACACGTGATTGTTACGGATGCAACTGCCGACTGCCGCACCACTAGCAATATTGACCCTATGTTGGACGGCTCCAGAAGCAGTGAAGAACGCTCCGATGCAGCGCTTCCTCCTGTTGCCTATAGGTATGTTGGCCCGTCTCGTACGGGATTTACCATCGAGAATATTTCGATGACCTGTAATATCTCGATTGATAGTATGGATGTTTATGTGTCGGGAGAAACCGTTTATGTGACACCGAAATTGAATTATGCGGAAGCTCAAAGATGCCTTTGTGAATCGCGTGTGCAATTCTCGTTGCCGAATGATCCCGCTTATTACAAGGCCAAGTATCTTGTTTTTGACGACGGCTCTAGCGTGAACTTCCAGAATAAAATGGAAATTTATGATATGGATGTCATTACGATTGACGAAGTCGAGGGGAAGGTTCCTGTGGCTGTGAAGGATTTTAACGCAGGTTGCAATAATAACAAGTATTTGACTACAGGCGCGACTAAGCTAGACAACTCTTTGCTCCCGGTCTTCGATAAGGAGGAATCTGAAGGCTATGCCTTTGTGGTGGATGAGGACGATGATTATATGATGATTGAAATGGACAATTTGCAGTATGCGTGTGGATCTGTTTTTGAGGGTTTTGAAGTGAAGGCCGCTAACGATACGCTCTACGTGGAATCGTTCGTTGATCCGTCGAGCCCGGTTGCCAAGTGCCTTTGCCCGACGCGCATCCAGCTCAAGGTGGCTAAGAACGAGCTGACTTCCGATTCGCAATACCTTATACTAGACAAGTACCATAAGCTCATGCTTGTCCGTAAAACGGCTCTATAAGTTTATTACACTCTCTTAGTGCGCTACTCCTTGCATAAAAAAGAAAAGACTCTGTCATCGACAGAGCCTTTTCTTTAATGTTGATTTTCCGCAGTAATCAGAGCTTTTACTCAGCTTTTAGCAAACCGCAAAAAGCGAAGCGTATAAATAATCGGACGTACTATGGCGAGAGCTGCGAGTCACTAAGCAAACAATCGTTGGTTGAAGAGTAAAGGAATTAAAAAACAGGTGCCCCGGTTGGGACACCTGTTTTAAGTTAAAGGAGATTCCCGCTCGATGGCGGGAATGACATTTGCTGTTTATAATTACTTGTACAAGAGAGCGAACACCATACCCGGACGGAAGTACTTACCAGCGGTGTACTTGAGTGCCGTGCTGTGGAGGAGCGTGAAAAGCTCGTTCACATCGACCTTGTTGCTCTTCGCAATGGCGCCGAAAGCCTTCGTGAAGGCGGCGAGATTGCGCGGGAGCTTCGGGCTGATGCGGGAGTCGGCGAGGAGGGCGCCCTTCTTCAGGAGTTCCTTGTGCATCTTGTCGGCGGCAGCAGCGCTGAGGCCGAACTTTGCGACGAGAGCTTCCGGGTGGAGGCGGCAAGAACCGTTGAATCCTTCCGGTGCGGCAAACGGAACGCGTGCTTCGTCATAGAGGTTCCCGATCATGGAATCGGCGAGCACGGAGGCTTCCTTTTCCAAGCCGTGGAACATCATGGCGGTCATGATGCTGTACTGAATACCAATCCAAACGTCGTGAGCCTGGAAGTTGAATTCGTCGAGCGGAGAACCGTCCTTGCGAACAAGGTTTGCGGCACCGATGAGCGGGCTGTTGGCCTTGTAGTTTGTGCTAAAAATTCTGAGCAAGTTAGACTTTGCCTTGGCCGTGTCGGTAATCGGTTCGAGGTCGAGCAAGCGGAGGTAGGTATCTGCAAGCATCGTATCGGCGAACACGTCGTCGCAGTCGTTA
>Ga0310786_10003227_pt1 | contig 23933 bp, 19 predicted proteins | sample AusTroGonzalo_MG_FD_203881 | JGI IMG/M metagenome (GOLD analysis project Ga0310786, IMG submission 203881) | Bovine rumen microbial communities from tropical cattle in Woodstock, Queensland, Australia - Gonzalo_03 (v2) (version 2) | ecosystem: Host-associated > Mammals > Digestive system >...
TCACTATTATCGTCCACGACTATTACCTGGACATCGTCACGCACAGGAATCGTGTCCAGACAATGCGCCAACAACTCCGGAGAATTCTTGTGGGGAATGATTATGGTGTAATTGATTTCCATATTTTACTTGTTATCTATTATGTCAAACACCCGTTCCCACATCGCATAAACGTCGGTTCTAATTGCCTCATTGCGGTTATCTTTTGATGCGTATTTAACCGGGTTGCTCAAGGCATCGCTGATTATCGTTATCGACTCCGACAATGCATCTACTTGCAGGATGTTGTGTTCACACGCGTGTTCTTTCATCAGTTCTGCATACTTATGACTCCAGCCGGTACACAGCGTAGGGACTCCCTGGGTCAGCCCGCTTACCACTCCGTGGAAGCGCCCCGAAAGCAATAGTTTTGCGCCGCCGATTACTGCCTTAATATCACCACCTGACAGATTCGTAAGGATTGGCAACTTGTTATCCACATTAGCATTTATCGTTCGCAACAATCGCTCATCCTTTTCACCTTCGTGATTAAGAAGGACTACCTTCTCTCCTCTCTCTCTCAGATATTTCGTAATCCGTGTCAAATAGTCTATGTACCGGCTATCCATGCCATTCTCCCCTTGCTCGATCATCTTGGCATTCGGGATGATTACCACGTAGTCCTTTTCCGGGAGAATTACTGACGGATGAAGTTGGGGAGATAGCAGGCACGTAAAATCAGGAGATATGCCAATCTTTTGTGATTCCGGAAACAATTCCTTTAAATAGTTGAGTGAAACCTGCTCGCGGGCAAATATGTAATCGGCTTGGTCATATACCAGCTGCATTGCCTGGCGGCTATATGGATTCTCAAACGGGCCGAATGCCTGAGGCAGGAACACCAATCGTCTTCCGCGCTTTGTGAATCTTTTGTAATAAGCTTTCAAGTAATCAACATAACGCTGCTCATTGATTCGCCAATCTGCTAAATGATACCCTCTGCAGTCCAGAATCACATCAACATCGTCAGGGGTTACCATCCATTCATCACGGAGTAAAAAATTTACTACACTTTTGTATAGCCTTGAAGTTTTTATCCTCGACTGACTTAACTCCAAAGGATATAATTTGTGCGATATACAATATGACGGATCTTGAAGGAAAGCATCACGTTTAACGAGCAGTTGTGCACTCGGATAACGCGCAGACAGTTGCTCCACCACAGATTGAATCATTAACTGGTCGCCACGATTCTTAAACCCGGAATTATCAATTAAAATCTTCATATCAGTTATTGTTTTTTACTCGCGATGATGCTATCTCCTATCATGGCACAGAATTATACTGTTTGGGGTGCATGCGTTTTTGACAATGTCAATACAATACGCGATAAACATTGGTATAGAGACAGCCACCACCGTATGCACTACAAAGAACCAGTTGTCTAATGGTGGAATTACAGTATGACAAGCTATCATTTGTATCGGCAAATCATAAACCGTAATTTCAAGCAATTCTGACACCTTGAATGCTAAAAGATGTAACACCAATATCCATATAGATTTTTTCCCAATGTATGCTATCCATTTACTGCTTTCGTACCTACTCCAGTATCTTGAAATATAATATACAATATATGTACCAGCTATTCCGCTAAACGGGATAATCGCCCAATCAATATAGTCACTTTTGATTCTGAGAGATGCAGGATGGATCACAAATAATACAACAGAGACGAGACAAGCGCATAACACCATCACGTTGGCGTGCCGGTTGATTACATCTATCTTCTGTTTCATAAAATACCCAGCGCCCAAAAAGAATACTCCCATCATTTCGCGATAGCCACCTTGCGCTATATAGGGGATAGAAATATTTTTATACTTGATGATTCCGCCACAAAGCAAGCAGAATAAAGAAAGTAGCATAATTGACCTGCTCGTCGTCGCGTTGTGTGTAGAGAAGATTGCTTCATGAATGCGATTAAGTGTCCAAGTACCGAAGCATAAGATCAAAGAACTCATGAATAACGCTCGCAAAAACCAAAATGCTCCCAGAAGAAAAAATTCATACTTGTCCATTCGAAATACTATATGCAGTGCACGAGAGATTATTTCTTGAGCTGAATACAAATAACTTACTTCTCCGGTCCGGTTGCCATAACTATCATTGATTATCCCTATATTAAAGAATACATTATGGAGTAGTAGGAACGCAATACTACACGCCACAAAAGGTATGTATATGCCTTTGATTTTCTTCCATGAAAAGGTTATAACATTCACAGCGTTTTTTTCCGTGAAGAAATAGCCACTAGCGATAAAGAATAGAGGCATGTGAAAAGTATATATATATTCATGCAAAAGATGTGGACATCCAGCATGACCAATTACCATAAGAATAATACCTATGCCTTTTAGAATATCTATTGTACTGTCACGCTTTGGGGAGCACATTTTATATAATAGTTATTACCGGACATTTATGCGAGTGTCTCTTCTTTGTCAATAGTTCATCTATCCTAAGCGTTGCACTTGCCTTTTCTTCGAAATCGTTTGACTCTTTGTTCGACTTTTATTATAAAGTTCAATAGTGGGCTAGATATTCTAACGCTTTCAACAAAAAATTTTCTTTTGTCATTTTTATCAAACCTTGTTCTCGGATTATATCGTATTCGCTTACCTCTATCAAGACTATTAATCTCAGCTATTTCGCTTTCCGTAAGTTTAAAATCGAATACTTCAGCATTCTCTTTTATGTGTGCCTCCGATGAAGAAGCCGGAATAGGAATGCAGCCGGTATCAATATCCCATCGGGTGTAATTTCGTCACTTTTTCAGCCCATTTTTTTAACAAACGCCAGTAACATGCTATAACTTTGTTATTTTTGTAGTACTCAATATAATACATGCACTTGCAAATTAGTAATGAAGTACTCTGCAGCTGATAATAATTGACAAATCCACTTTTATAATGCTCTCGAGACAATGTTTGAATGACTCTGTCTTGCTCTGCATCCCACTTGTAGTCAAATCCCAAATAATAATTATTCTCCCTGTACCAATCAATTGTCATTCGCAATCCTTGTTCCAGATTCACGGACGGATTATAATCTGGAACTATCGATTTTAATTTCATATTAGAACACACCAAATCACATGCTCTGCCACCAAGCAAACGTCCTTTATCACGCTCGTTAGTGAATTCATCAGCATATTGCTCCAACGGCAAATCAACTGTGAAAACGGGTTTTCCTACAATTTTACCGATTGTATCAAGAACTTGTTTCCACGTATATACGTAATCACCCACTACATTAAAACTATCATTGTACGCTTTCGGATTCCCCAATAATCCGACAGCACCTTTGGCAAAATCTTCTACACGTGTTAAGTTCAATTTGTTCTGGCCATTATTCCATGTTATAATCGGTTTGCCGGCTAATATCCGTGCCACCATTGTATAATGCATTCCCACAGGCGGAGTTACTCCGTATGGGATACGCCTGTTGTCATAGTTGACACCCGGACGAATTATTGTATAATTGATATTGTTTCCCGCACAATATTGTTGCAGATACTGCTCACACGCAAACTTATTCGTGCTATATGACCATAACTTTTGGGGACATTCATCATCTTCCTCATGCACCTTGGCTATACTCGTATTATATACCTGAGCACTTGAAATGAAAACATATTGGTCGGCAATTTTCCCAAAGATGGATAGAGACTTCTCTAATTGCTCTTGATTAAATACAATAAAGTCTATCACCACATCAAAATGCAGGTCCCGCGTCTTTTCTTTAATTGCATCCGCATCTCTTGCATCACATATAATTGTATCCGCTGCTGGATTAGAGAATTCAACATTATTGCCACGATTGATCATCGTTACTTTATACCCCTTAGATATACAACTGTCCACAACCGCTGCGCTCAAAACACCTGTACCACCTATTACCAAGATATTCATAACTACACAATCAATTTATCCATGATTGGAATACCGTTCACGCAGCACTTTCAACGTACTGTCCGGAACGAATTCTCTCATTTCATTAAATTCATTTGATGCAAGCATATTCCTCACCAAAGTAGCATTGATAACTTTTCCATTCGAGGTTTCTGCACGTGGAATCTCTATAAATTGCACTCCGTATTGCGGCAACAGTTCGTTCATCGTCTCATTATAATGCTTCGTGACCACGTCAAATGGTTCTTCACCTGCAAAACGCTTACTGATCTGCAAAGCCGGAGCTATCTTGCTTCCGAATATCTCTACATCGGAAGACATGTCGAACTCCTTCTCTTTCACGTAATCCTTCATAAAATATTCCGGGAACGTGAATGCGGAGATAATAAAGTTGCCACTGGGCACGACACATACATTTTTCAAATCCGCGGTCCCGCTCTTAACCATCTCAAACCGGTCATTGAATTTGAAGAATGACTTATCCTCTTCCACGACAAAGATATACAATCGGTCAACCTCAGCAGCCGCTTTCTCTATCAAATAGCGATGCCCGTATGTAAACGGATTGCAATTCATAACAATCGCACCGCATTGCATACCGGCTGATAGCGGAAATTCATCATTTATCCTCTTAACATATTGATCGATCTCCTTATCAAATGCATCGTTATGAGCATGCATTTTTAGATAGTAATTTATATGCTCCGCTGCAGATTTCTGACCTTCATAATCATTGCCCAAAGGACAACACTTAAATTCGTGATCCGCAAGATCCTTACATATAAGTTCGGCAACATTCTTATATCCAACAGCACTCATGTGTCCGGGATAGTTGTAGAAGCACCATGACGCTTCCGGGTATTGATGCCACTCATGGGTGAGATCTTTATACCACATGCCTCTCTGCTCTAACTGCTGCATCAACATCGGATCCAGATGATGCATATAGAACAGCACCATATCCCCTTCTTTCATACCCAACATATCCAACAGGAAATCATGATGTATATTCTTGTCTTCTCCACCCCATAAGCCGTGGTTGATAACCCTTATATCCCCATGACCGGATTGGTTGAGCTGCCATTGTATCCGGCTTGGCAATGTATCCTTATCCTCTACCGCATAGCCGAATGCGCCACAGCGGCCATATACATGCAATGTCCGCTTGTAATTAGTCGGCTGATAGGCCGTAATACGCTTACCCCCTATTACATTGACACAAACGCCAGCAATATCCTCGTGGCATAAGTAATTGCCTTTCTTGATAATCTGAGTTATTTTCCCTACATTTTCCACATAGTCTTTTGTAACATCCGCTCCCATCAGTTCCTTGAATTCCGACATGTAGGCATCTATATCTTCATACATCTTGGGGAAACTCAAATCATTTTCTATTCGATGCAAGGCTGAAGATGAATAGGTGAAATTATCTTCACGTCCGACACGATGGTAGAAATATACCGGAACCTGTTTCCTGTGCAAAAGCAACAAAGCCTCCTTCATTGCTGCGTATTGCTGCGCAGTCGTTGTTATATTCCGGGGTTCTACTATATTTCTCATACGGAAGATTTTTGCTATCTTCCGCACAATACCATTTGAGGACACCAGAACCCGATTCCTACATTGCATTATCCGCCAACTCTCCCAAAATGTTTCTGCAAACACAGTTCTCTTCCCCAAGTCGTTATAATACTGGCGTATGACAGCTCTATCCTCTTGTGATGTCCTGACATACGAATAATGCATTATCTTCTTGATACCTTTGGTTATCTTTTTCATAAATCCGGTTATCATACTCTTCTTATCTTCCATGCACTTAGTACTTGCTATCATGTATCCACACTTATCAAGCGACGCAAAGAATGCATCCCTGTTCGGATGCTGCAACGGGGTATGGGTCAGATGCCGACAACTGGCGATAGCCTTATCCAACGCCGTAGGCTCATACTCCATGTATTTTGATGCCGCGTGCAACACGCTGTCTCCTTTTGCCGAATGTACACAGACCAAGGATACTCCATTTGTAGGATTGAACAATGAGCCATCATATTGCCAGTAATCTGCCAGTGTAATATCAGATACTCTTTCCAAGGTCGCAAACGGACATGTTGCACATGAACGTCGGCTGAATAACCCGCGTAGATACCCTTTATGAAACGGATGCTGGACAGACGGACAATATTCAATACTACCATCATCGAAAGTCATCTTGTAGTGATTCTGTTTCCAGCCTTTGGTTTTGCTGCGGAAAACGACTTCCACCAGTTTCCGCTTTTCTCTCTCCTCTTTCTCCCTCTTGTAGGCCATCCATACTTTCATGGAAGGAATGCCATGGCATACGACATCTATTGTTATCAGGTTCTCATAATCCTTATGCAGATATCCCAACAATCCTGCTATCTGACACCCTGTTCCCGAAAAGAGTACTTGCAAGCCCTTTTGTAAATCTTCCTTGACGTTTTCATAGATTCCGTCTATGACGCTCGGGAGATACTTGCTACGCCTCAACAATTGCGCACCTTCAATCGAATCAGCCCGAACATGCTGAACCCTATCCACATCGATCTGTCTTGCTCCATATACGACGCCTCCGTTATCCAATACTGCTTTAGCCAACGCCCAAAATGCTCCGCCGGAAGAGACTTCTAACAAGTCCTCCTTTTTTCTCAGTTGAGTAGCATATACTTTTGTTGTTTCCTTATTCGAAGCAACGCGTGGCGTAATTATCGGGCACGTTTTCTCACATTTATGGCAAGCAATACAAACATTTGTATCAATATTTGGAAAGCAAAAACCATCTTTGTCCGCCCTCATACTAATACAACGAGTCGGACATACCTCCTTGCATGCCATGCAGCCGGTGCATAGCTCTGTGCTTGCCAGTTTTATTTCTTGCCGATTTTTCATTATGCAGGAAACAACTTATTCAATGGTCTATAGCAAAATTTTCTAAATATCTTCCAAAAAAACTGCCTAAATTTAGTACTACTATAATACTCTATCTTCCATTCGCAAAGATTCCCAATCCTGGCCATTAATCCTAGAGACATATAATCTACATACTATCCCCTATAATTTCCTGACGTTAAATTATGTATCATTCTGTCTTGCTCTGCATCCCATTTGTAATCGATGCCATCAAAATAATTATTCGCCTTATATCCATCTATCGTCCTTCTTAATCCATCCTCCAATGTTAAGGTCGTATAAAAATCAGGCACTACAGATTTCAACTTCTCGTTGGAGCATATAAGATTATTTGCTCTTCCTCCAATAAGGCGCTCTCGATTATCATTATTTAGCTCATTTGAATATGTCTCAACAGAGAAATCTTGCATTGCGACATTTACGCCAACGATCTTACCAAGCATTTCAAGAACTTCTTTCCATGAATAAACATAATCACCAACCACATTAAACGCCTCATTATATGCTTGCTCGTTTCCAAGAAGGCCAGCCACCCCCTCGGCAAAATCTTCAACTCTGGTTAGATTCAATCTATTCTCCCCGTGATTCCACGTAATCATTGGCTTTCCTGCCATTATTCTTGCAACAATAGTCCAATGCTTTCCATAAGGTGGAACAATATCATACGGAATACGTCTGTTATCATATGTCACGCCTGGGCGTATAATTGTATATAACAGTCCATGTTCAGCACAATAGGTTGCTAGATATTTTTCACATTCAGATTTGTTTACACTATATCGCCATAAAGGTTGTGGAGTCTCGTCATTCTCGGTGAAAACTTTTGAAATAGAAGTATTATACACTTGTGCAGTAGAGATGAATACATACTGCTTGGTTATTCCACCAAATATAGACAAAGATTTTTTTAGATGATCCAAAGTAACGATTAAAAAATCTATTACCACATCAAAGTTTAACCCTTGAGTTTTGGCAATAACCTGCTTTTCGTCCGAGATATCACATAGGATTTGCTTGACCTGGGGATTAATAAATTGCTTTTTATTTCCCCGATGAATAATTGTGACATCATAGCCTCGAGAAACACAACTATTCACGACTGCAGCACTCAGCACGCCAGTTCCACCTATTGTCAGTATCTTCATTGCGATATTTTGCCAGTAAATGAATTATCTAATTGATGCTTATGCTCTATGATGCGGTTTGGAGCAGAGACAACAGTTGCATTTGCAGGAACATCTTTTACGACAACACAACCTGCTCCAATTCTCGCATTTTCCCCGATTTTTACATTTCCTATAATTTTTGCACCCGCACCAATCATCACGCCATTTCCAATATCACCAGCACCTAATGAATGACTATCCTTTAGTGTATTGGAGCCGATTGTTACATGTTGAAATATCACGCAATCTTTGCCTATATGAGCGTATCTACTCACGAAGACACCTATGATTCCATGCGGGAACGTTGGAATCGCATCCAACTTCGCCTCATAATTAATGGATGCCCCGTAATAATCCATATAAGCATGGTACAGCCGAAGACGTTTAGAATCATGCGTTTGGGCACAAACCTCACGTAAATGCCATATATCGCCATATAAGAATCTAACCAAAAAGACACAATGAACACGTATCCAATCTTCCTTATATAGGCGTATACAATTCTTTATTTTTTGTAAATGCTTCATCATATATACGACATCTATCGAACAAGTCTACTTTTCACCAATCCTGTCACCTGTTCCTTCATTACCGGTGTCAATCCCAAGAACCAGATTGAACACACTATCGATGCACCCGCAATAAATACCATTGCTAAAAACATCCAAACATTGCTCGATGATGATTGATATTCAAGCATATAAAACAACGTTGGTATAGGTAGCGAGCATATAGTAACCAAGAAGCAAGGAAGAAACAATGATAAAAAATCACGCCAATTATAGTGCAATATTTTAACCAACATTATAGGCTTCACTATCACTCCTATTATCATAGATTTTATAATCGCCAAATATGATGTCGTTAACGGAGAATAACCTAAACGAAGAAAAACATAAGTCAGCGCAAAAGAAACAAATGCTACTAAAGTTGAGATTAATGCGTTTTCTCGAATTTTACCTGCGGCATACAATGGCGAATATAGACATGAGTTCAATACATAAAATAGACTATCAATCAGAATCAATTGTACAAATCTAACAGAATACTCCGGCACCTGTCCTAACCATAGCCGAAGTAATGTCTCAGTTGCAAATATTATGGGCACAGCAAAAATTAGCACAATGTAATACGAAAACTTCGCAGATATCATTGTTAAATTTTTAGAACCCTCTAAATTTCCAGCAGCCATTCGCTTTGTAATTTGCGGATTGATTGCCGTACGAAAATTTCCCACAAACTGCATAACTGCCCCATTTACTTGTAGCGATATGGCACGCGAAGCAACTATTGCTGGGGAAAAAAACATATTCAATAAGATTAAAATTCCTTGACCATTTAATGCATTAACAGCATTTGTAAACAAACTCCAACCGGAGAATGCACCTATCTCCTTTAGATATTTTTTGTCAAACACAAATTGATAATGTGCTTCCTTAAAATGGCGAACGCAATATATCCTATAGAAGATGCGGATTCCGGCTGAAAGCAATGAAAACAAAGTAGCATATACCTTTAACTTATCAAATGGACTAAGATATAATGCATATACTATTAGCAATTTAAGAACGACCTCAACTACACTAACGTATGCATATATATTCATCCGCTCATGCCCTATAATCAATGCACCATATGGCACTTGCGTTATTCCGAGCACTACAGTCACTATGGACATCTGGTAGCAATACAGAGCCGCGGACATTCGTTCGGGCGGAATGATTAACTTGTTATACAAGAACCATAATCCTACAGTTTCTGCCACTAAAACTATAATTATTGCCAATGCGATATGTATAGTCAGTGCTGTTGAAAATACTATGTTTAATTCTCGTTCATCACCCTTTCCGAGCGAATAGGTTATGTAGCGCGATGTGCCGGTAGCCAATGCGTGATTCACGAAAGTCATCAACATCGTTATACCGCCTACCGAGTGATAAATGCCATAGTCTTCTACGCCAAGGACCTGCAAGATGACACGTGACGTGTATAATGACACAATCATCGTGATGAACATGCGTATGTACAACATAAGCGTGTTCTTGGCAATTGTTTTATTTGAAGATACGGTCGGCATTACAAGTAGTACAAATCCATCAGTATATATTGCTTATATATCTGCATATTTCCCTGCAAGCATCTACACTTGTTCGTCCCATTTCGATACTCACAAATCGCGAATACCCAATTCCCTTCAGAACAGAAAAGAGTTCATTGTGTAGTTCTCTTTTTTCTATTGCAGTTAATCCCGGTTCACTAATATGAACATGATTGATATATTCCGGTATCTGCTTGAGATAGTTTATATCCTCACCATTGTATATAATCGTTCCCAAATCCACATTCACCCTTACTCCCTTCGAACCGCATTTGTATGCCATTTCGACCGCTTGCTCCGTGTAGTTCATGAATCGCGTATTATAAATAGTAGGATTCGGCTCAATAGCAACAACAGTGCCGTGCTCCAACGCATAATCACCAATCTCACGGAAGAATTCTACAGCCGTTGGATAGTTCCCTTGTACATTATCTGTATCTCTATTCTTGGGGTTACCGAACACCAAGTTCTTACATCCTATCGCCTCTGCAAAGTCAATAGCCTTCTTCGTATAATCAATCAGGACCTTACGTTCTTCCTTTGAGCCAAATACCTTCTCCTGATGCCCATACCAGATAGACTGCATGGACGGGATCTCCAAACCGTACTTGCTATTTATCTCACGTGCCCACTCCTTCGCATCTGCGAGCTTGTCGTACGGCGCCTCGGGATATATACGAGTAGGCGCAATCTCCAAACCTTGGAAACCGGACTCATGCAAGAACTGATACATTTCTGCATCGTGCTCTGCGGCCCATGCAATATTTGATATGGATAGCTTCATTTTATCGTCTCTAGTTTTGTCCAATACGCATCCGGAATGATCGTCTCCAGTGCTTTCACATTTGCCTCCAACTGCGACACCTTACTGCTACCAAATACAGGATAAATCTTTTGTCTTAAACACCATTGGAGTGCGCCTGCCACATAATCCACATTATACTCATCACATATAGCCAAGAAACTATCTATGCGCTCTTTGTTTTGCACGTAGAAGTTCTTAGTTTTGTCGTAATTAATCTGTTCGCTTTTAGCGATACGACTATCGGCAGGAATTCCATTGCGATATTTACCCGTCAGATAACCTTGGCAGAGAGGAGAAAAACCCATTGTTCCCATTCCATGCTCGTCACAGAAAGCTTTCACACCGTTTGTCACCGATTTTTGTACAGCAAATGAATAGATAAACTGTTCTGTGACAGGTCTCTCCATATGTAACTTATCACATACTTCGATGCACTCTTGCAGCGCAGCAAGCGGCCATTCCGATGTTGCCCAATAGCGAACCTTACCCGTATTAATCAACCAATTGAACGTGCGGACAATCTCTTCCATCGGAACCTCCGGATCATATCTATGCGCGAAATATATATCCACATAGTCCTTTTGCAATTTCTTAAGCGATTCTTCAAACGCCCAAAGAATGTGCTTTCTGGATAGACCTCTGTGATATGGCGTCTCACCAATAGGCCAAGAGCCCTTGGTAATCAATACATACTCCTCTCGCGGATACTTCGCCAGACACTTACCGACCAATCGCTCTGCTCCGCCATAACCGTAATTATTCGATACATCAAATGTCCGAATGCCGAGTTCCCATGCTTTGTCGATTAACAACTCCGCATTTTGCTCGTCCATTATCTCTGTACCTATTGTGAGCGCTGAACCGAAAATCAGTTCCGTGATTTTCAACCCACTATTTCCTAATCTGACGTAATTCATTGTTCCTGTGATATTTTTGATGGTTTGTAACTATATATAAGACTTGTAGGACGGTGACGAACCTCAGTCATTATCTGTCCTATGTACTCGCACATAATAAACAAAACAACAAAGAGTAACATAAAGAAGAAACTGATAACGGCTGTGACACCAAGGATTATTTGCCATAATCCGGATGTAAGAACAGCCCCTACTATAGCCAAGATCAACAGCAAAGCCATAATTGGTATCATCAGCATTACTTTGCGCAATGGCTCGATACTAATGCTGGCCAATCCGTCTAACGCACACCGGACCAACTTGACAAAGTTGTAGTTAGTATTACCGGCTGCTCTTTCATCCCGATTATAGGATACTTTGCCTGTTTTCATACCTATAAACGGAACATCTACACGGAAATATGTATTCACTTCCGGTAAAGCCAATAGCGTATCAACGGCTTTTCTTGACATCAAGCGGTAGTTGGCTGCACTCTTCTCCAGTTTTAATTTTCCTGAAAGCGAGTCAAGAATACCATAATAAATATTAGCCGTCGTCCTTTTAAGGAATGAGTCATGTGTCCGCGATTCCCTACTGGCCACTACAATATCATCTCCTTGCTCCCACTTCTTAACCATCTCAATAATTAGTTGAGGAGGATCTTGCAAATCGGCATCCATTACGACAACTGCATCGCCGGTAGCAGACTTTAGTCCGGCATTAACTGCCCCTTCCAGGCCAAAATTTCTTGTCAAATTGATAACACCTACGTAATCAGGATATTTTGATTGTGCTTCATACATCTTTTCCAACGTATGATCTTTGGCTCCATCATTAACGAGAATGATCTCTACTCGATATCGGGATTCCAATTCCTTAACCACCTTCATGGTCTCCTCGACGTACAGAGGGCAAACTTCCTCCTCATTGTACATCGGAGCAATTATTGATATTAGCTTTCTCATACTATTGGAGTTTTTCGATTGATTCAAACAAATAATCCTTCTTGCGGAAATTGAGACGTACCAATGTCTGCATATAACGGATAATCATGGCGAGTATCGCAAACAGGCCACTAAAACTAAACGCTATGAAGAATATCGTAGTCGTCCATCCTTCTACAGGATTACTCAGTAACCGATATATGACAGCATAGATACCAACACCCATAGAGACAACAAGCATAAACAAGGCCAATATAATTGTCGCTCTAAACGGAACATCCGTATATAGTAACAACGATTCGACAGCTACCCTCCGGGAGTCCGAACTACGTCTTTTCTTTATGCAACGGATCGGCTGATAGGTAATCGTATCTACTGCCAGTCCGCTATTGGCATAAGCAGCTTTGCGATAAGGGATATTCTGCGTAATGGAATGAATACGATTGATAGCACGACGGGATATTATCCGGAATGTTTCTGTTCCGATGGCATGCTGTAAGTGAGCATATTTATTGAAGATTTGGTAATACCTCCGTGATGTCCAGCGTCCCTTTCCCGCACTCTTGGCACTAACAATATCATATCCTTTCAATGAGTGGAAATAGACATCCATCAAAAGGTTCATATCGAAATCACTGCAAATAGTGTCGAACTCATATACGAAATCACCTATTGCCAAATTAGTGCCGGCATTCATTGATGCTTCCAAGCCTTGCCTGTAACTCATATTCAGCAAAGTAATGGTATGCTCTACCCCTTCTTTGTTTGCCTGATGAGCATATTCCCTGACAAGACTACAGCTATTATCTGTTGACGCATCATTTACCACAATTATCTCATATTTCAGGAAATTGGCATACAAGACAGCATCTATCCCTTGAATAAAGGGCACTATACCGTCAGCGTCATTACAGCAATACACAACTGCCGAAACAAAGTTTTTCTCTTTATTCTGCTCCATTGGTCAGTATTTCATTTAAATCATATACTGTATTAATCTTACCGGAAAGCACACTCACAAATGTCGGATTCTTCGAGAACACCTTGATAACCGTGGGACGACTATCATCAATCTCCGAAGCCAATAGTATCGGCTTCATCGAATACAACGAGTGGTCATAGGCAAATTCCAAATCATCGCGCATATATTTGTGAGCAAGATTACTCATATACGGCCATGCGCTCTCCGGTTTTGCAGGACAATCATTGCAGTTGCCTAATTGCTCAGGAGAACAAAATCCATTGCTCCTGGTCATACAACTAAACTGCGGCAATGACTCCTTGCATGCCTTATGCGGAGTAAAGGTAACCGCCGTTAGCGAATGGAATCCGGTCTTCCCAAACGGCATGATGGAGAAAAAAGGTCCGTCCATAACAGTCAAACCGGTATCTCTCAACTTCTCATTCACATTGCAAAGAATGATTTCGCATAATTCATACTTGATTTTGAAATGCTCAAAACCAAGCATATTCTGAATCTGGTTTACCGATGCATAGGTAGCGTTCAGCACAAATGCCGACTTTACCTTCTTGTTATCTGCGAGTTCTATCTCATATTCCTTGCCATTATTCTCAATGCCTTGGATTCTTGCCCCATACCGTATCTCCACATTCTTCAATTCTGCCAGTTGCGCCAAGAAATAGTTTTTCAGTATTTGCGCATCATAGGTATATTCCTCTGTCACGAATGCTCCATCACAATAGCCTTCTTTGAAATATTTGGTCGGAGCCACTTCCTCGCACTTAATACCAGCTGCTGTGCAGAACTTCTGGAACTGCTTAGAATCGCTCCATGAGAACTCTGAACTTGTAGCATAAACCTGATCAAACTTGGTCAGCACCGAGAACCCATAATCGTCATTGAAGCGTTTGAAGTAATGAGCAGACTTTAATGCCGTACTTATTGAACGCGGATAATGATACCCGTTATGTACACGAGCCTGATTGATATAGGTGGCTCGCATAAAGGATGCATCATCGTACTCCAGCACAAGCACCTTCTCCCCTGCTCTTCCACAATAGAGGGCAGAGTAAAGTCCGTACAATCCGGCTCCAATGATTATTTTATCGTACTGCGTCATCATAATTTTTTCATTACATATCGTACAATCAAGAAATTAATCGGTATGCATATCGCATACATCGGTATGGGTGCCCATTGCTTCGATACTCCCAGATATACAAACAGATTCAGGAATGCCTCTGATAGTGTAAAGTTGATGATGTTGGTTACTATAAATCCTAATCCGTTTTTCTTTGTTGCCTTAACTTTAAAAGTAAACGAGGTTGTCAGTATATAATTAACCACTAATGCAACAGCATATCCTATTAAAAACGATATGGAGTGAGTAAGAACAGGCAACAGCAACCAATATACAACATAAGTTGTTACTGTGGATATTACACCTGTAATAACAAACCGTATTATTTCCAAATATTTTTGGTTTATTTTCATCACTCCTCGCCTTGTTCTATTTATTGATTAGTTTTAACAAACAACTTCTCTATTTCAACAGCGACTGCTTATACCAGTCAAACAGGCGCTGTACACCATCCTCGATCTCCACTTTGTGCGTCCAACCCAGACTATGCAACTTGCTCACATCAATCAGTTTGCGCATTGTGCCGTCAGGCTTGGTGGAGTCGAAGAGCAGTTCGCCTTCAAAGCCAACAATCTTTACTACCAGTTCTGCCAATTCGCGGATAGTCAACTCCTTACCCGTTCCTACATTGATGTGGCAATTACGAATCTCGCCCAGCGATGGGATAGCTCCGCCGCGACCGGTGGAGTGGTTGCGGTCCACTGTGCCGTCAGCAGCTACACCGTAGTGCACCTGCGAATATTTCTCGATACCTATGATGTCGGAGAAGTTGACATTGAGCAAGATATGTACACTGGCATCTGCCATATCTTCGCTCCAGAGGAACTCGCGGAGCGGCTTGCCTGTGCCCCAGAGCGTCACGCGGTTGGCTTCGATGCCATAGAAAGCGAGCACCTTGATGATTGTTGCCTCGTCGGAGTTGCCATCAATGACGTAGCGGACAACCTCGCCATTCTCGCGGATGTTCGCGCCAACGGGACGGATAGAGAGATCCTTACGGATCATTTCCCATTGCCCGGTTGCCAATAGTTTGGACAGATAAATTTTGCGCATCATCGCCGGCATTACGTGGGAGTTCTCCAGGTGGAAATTGTCGTTCGGACCATAGAGGTTCGTGGGCATAACAGCGATGTAGTTGGTGCCATATTGGAGGTTGTAGCTCTCGCACATCTTCAGTCCGGCAATCTTGGCGATGGCGTACTCCTCGTTGGTATACTCCAGCGGCGAAGTCAGCAGACAATCTTCCTTCATCGGTTGCGGCGCGTTCTTCGGATAGATGCAGGTCGAGCCGAGGAAGAGGAGCTTTTGAACACCATGCTTGTATGCTTCTTCGATGACATTGCACTGAATCTGCATGTTCTTCATGATGAAGTCTGCACGATACAGGCTGTTGGCCATGATGCCGCCTACGAAGGCTGCAGCAAGAACTACGGCCTCGGGTTTTTCCTCATCAAAGAACTTGCGTACGTCAGCCTGACAGGTCAAATCCAGTTCTGCGTGGCTGCGACCGATCAGATTATGATACCCGCGCTGCCAGAGGTTGTTCCATATCGCCGATCCTACCAGCCCTCTATGTCCTGCAACGTATATCTTCGTATTCTTGTCTAACATAATTGCTTACTTTACGACTCCTTTTTCGAGGTATTCGGCGAGGTTGACGTGCTCACGGATGGCATCAGCGGCGACCTTCTGCATGTCGCTACGTACCATCAGTTCGACGAGCTGCTCAAAGGTAGTGGATTGCGGATTCCAACCAAGCTCAGCGCGGGCTTTGGTCGGGTCACCCCAGAGGTTGACCACGTCCGTCGGACGGTAGAAGTCCTCGCTGACCGCTACAAGGGTCTTGCCGATGATATCTTCGCCGGCATGAAGCTTGACGGCATCAGTAGCGGCTTCGCAGATTCCGACCTCGTTGATGCCTTCACCTTCCCAGCGCAGCGTGATGCCAGCATGTTGGAACGCGAGTGTAGCGAACTCACGCACCGTGTGTTGCACGCCTGTGGCGATAACGAAATCTTCAGGAGTCTTGTGCTGAAGGATCAGCCACATGCACTCTACGTAATCCTTGGCATAGCCCCAGTCACGGAGGCTGTCGAGGTTACCGAGGAGGAGTTGCTGCTGCTTGCCTTGAGCTATACGCGCAGCTGCGAGGGTGATCTTACGGGTGACGAAAGTCTCGCCACGACGCTCGGACTCGTGGTTGAACAGGATACCCGAGCAGCAGAACATCCCGTACGCCTCGCGATACTCCTTGACGATCCAGTAACCGTATAGCTTGGCTACTGCATAGGGACTATAGGGGTGGAAGGGAGTATTCTCATTTTGAGGCACTTCCTCGACTTTTCCGTAAAGCTCGGATGTGGAGGCTTGGTATATCTTGCAGGTTTTCTCTAAATGATTGGTGCGAACGGCTTCGAGGATGCGGAGTACGCCTACAGCGTCAACATCGGCGGTAAACTCCGGGGCATCAAAGCTGACCTGCACATGACTCTGGGCGGCGAGGTTGTAGATCTCCGTCGGCTGCACTTGACCAACGAGTTTGACCAGCGACATAGAGTCCGACATGTCGGCGTAATGCAGGTGGAAGTGCGGGCGGCCTTCGAGGTGAGCAATACGCTCACGGAAGTCAACGGATGAACGACGGATCACGCCATGAACCTCATAGCCTTTAGCTAACAGAAACTCACTCAGATAGGAGCCGTCTTGACCGGTCACACCAGTAATCAATGCAATGTTTTTATTCATAACTACTAATTTATTTTCTTTAGAAAAGCTTTCGGGACGTAGGCGGTGGAGGCAATGCAGATGCCTTCGAGGCTGACGAGGACGCAGGTCTGACCGTGCAGGCGGGCGACGCGACCGCGCACGCCGGCGAACTTGCCTTCGGTGACCTCGACATAATCGCCCTGCCGGGCAGAGAACGCATCACAGAGATAGACACGCACATGTTCGTCATGCTGCATCGTCACACGGATGAAATGGCGCATCTGCTCCATCGGGACGGTCATCTTTCTATCCACACCGGTCCGAGTCTTGCGCGTATGATCGTACATGAAGCGCAGCTGCCCGGGGCGATGGTCAGGATGATCGACCGATACGATCGGACGCTGCTGATAGTAAGCAAGTTGCTCTTCGCGCGCGTACGCAAAAAACATGTTCGGCAGTGCGGATTTCTCCTCCATCACGCGCTTGCCATCGCGTATGCACGCTACCGCTTGCACGGGCGCGTACGTTAAAAGCGACGGCGACTGGATAGCAGCCGCCACCTCACGCTCCTTGCCATAAGGTACACGAAGCACAAACCAGTGATAGTCTGCAGGTTCGACGAATGTTGGGCTGAGGACATAGTTTAGGGACACCCCTGATTCGTTCATCTGAGAACAGAGGTTGTCCGGCAGCACCGCTGCGCCTAACAATGATTCTTCATTTAATGCATTCACAGCCAACAACTTAGCCTATTGAACACAAAGATTATTTAATTTGTCAAAAATTACCCAAAATTATCAAAATTTTCTATATTTTGGATAAATTTGACTTCTATATTGCAAATTCAACTATTAGTGCGGTTTGCCGAATGCGCCTCTTCCCTAATTTGGGGTCCCCGACGTAACCAAAGGTTACGATGGGGAGAGCGGAGGCAACCGTGCGCTTTATGCCGCCAAGCGGCATCTGTTAGCGCGGTTTGCCGAACGCGCTAGTAGGCATGTTCGTCATCATGCAGAAGAATGGTTTTGATCGTCAGCACGATGATCTGCAGGTCTAACATCAGACTATAATTCTCGATGTACCACACATCCTTCTGGATGCGTTCCTCCATCTGCCACAGCTGCTCAGTCTCCCCACGCGCACCGGTGACCTGCGCCCAACCGGTGATGCCTGGCTTCGCCCAATGACGTACCATATACTTATCCACCAGTTGCGAGTACTCCTCAGTATGTTTGAGCATGTGCGGACGCGGTCCCACGATTGACATATCGCCACGTAACACATTGATAAACTGTGGCGTCTCATCGATATTCGTACGACGTATAAAATCTCCGAAACGGAACTTACGCGGGTCATGTTTCGTCGCCTGCAAGGTATCCGCCTGATCGTTGATATGCATCGAGCGGAACTTATAACAGATGAAATCCTCACCGCGGATACCGGTACGCTTCTGCTTGAAGAACACCGGACCTTTGCTCGACAACTTGATACCAATCGCGCAGATGAGGTATATGAACGGGAACAAAGTGCATAGGAAGAGTAGCGAAAATACGATATCGAACGCACGCTTGACAATCCGATTAACCGGCTTGTTCAGCGGCTCCTCACGCAATGATAGTACCGGCATATCGCCCACCATCTCCACCTGCATGACGTGGTGCACATAGTTGCGCACGTTCGGCACGGAGTAGAAGCGGATGAGGTGGTTCTCGCAGTAGTTCATAAGTTCCACGATCTCCTTGTCATGCCGGCTTGTGAGGTTGCAGAAGACGATATCCACCGGTTGCTTCTTCAGGTACGACTCTATGTCCTCTATACCTCCCAAACGAGGGAGCACATCGGTGAACTGGTTCTGCGTACTCTCGTCGAAATAGCCCTTGATGCGGAAGCCGGCAGTAGGAATCTCCGTCAGTTCGTCGTACAGGTAGCGCAGGTTATGACCGGCACCTACGAATAATACGCGGCGGTTGCTGATTCCATACGAACGGAAACTTCGCACGATGGCTCGTCCAACCAAACGACTTGCGAATAGCAGTAATGCCAACACTGCCCACAGAACAGGCATATACCACAGATGCTCTATCGGCTCATATACGCGCGCTGTATAGACGGCAAGCACATACAGGGCAAACAGCAGTAAAGAGCTCCATAACGCATGCGTAGCGATCTTTGCCGCCTTAGCGAGCGGCAGGTGCGCCATCGGAGGATAGATGACAAACACCACGATATAGCATATCCCAAGCCATACATACCAGCCCTGGATCATCGGTATCATACCCACAGTCATCCCTCCCCAATAGAGGAGATAGATGACCAACAGGTCAACCAAGGCGACTACCCATCGCCATACTGATTCAGTTTCTGTAAATGTAGGCATTATGATTCCTTGTGTTTCTCACCGTAATAGCCGTAGCCATATCCACCATAGCCGTAACGACCGTAGCCATAGCGACCATAACCATAACGGCCGTAGCCGTATCGACCATAGCCGTAGCGACCGTAGCCGTAGCCGCGTTTGCCGCCTGTAGATGCATTCAGGATACAAGCCATATTGTGCATCTTCTGACCGACATAGATATCTTGGATATAAGGCAACATCTCGCGTGAGATGTAGTTGGCACGTGTAACAAAGATGGTCATGTCGCCGTACTTGTCCAGATGGAACGTATCCGACACCAGATACAGCGGCGATGTATCCACCACGATATAGTCATAACGCTCCTTGAGCGCATTGAACAATTTCTCCACATTCGGCGACTGAATAAGCTCACCCGGGTTCGGAGGGATAGCACCGGAAGGCATGATATCCAAGTTGTCCACCACACCGGACGGGATGACCAGATCGTCCATCGAGATTGTCGGATCCAGCAGGTAGGATGTCAGCTCGCCCTTGAAATCAATATGCAGGTATTGCGACAGCGTCGGCTTGCGGATATCCATACCGACGAGCACCACTTTCTTCTTGAGCAACGCTAACGATGCGGCGATGTTAATCGCCACATATGACTTGCCTTCACCATTCAGAGCCGAGGTAACCAACAATACCGGAGATTTCTTTTCCGGCAGCATAAACCGCAGGTTCGTTCGGATTGTACGGAACAATTCCGCCTGCGCCGAGTTGTTATGCGACTCCACCGCCACGACATTATCCGACGGTAAATACAGCACATGTCCGAGGAACGGCGCCTTGACTACGGACTGGAATTCACGCTGATCCTTGACCTCGTCGTTCAAGTAATCCAGCAGGAATATAATCAAGAACGGTAGCCCCAAGCCTATGACCAAGGCAATAAAGATGATTCTGTTCTTTTTAGGGGATACGATCCCGTATGCTATCGGGGCATCGATTGTTTTTGCCGGCATAACCGTTGACGCCAACGTCAATGCATTTTCCTCACGCTTCTGATAGAGATAGATATATAATTTCTCTTTTATCTCCTGCTGACGCTTGATCTCTACGTATTTGCGTTCTTTCTCAGGAGTCTTGTACAATCGGGAGTTAAGTTCTCTGTCCTTCTTTGTCAAATCGGCTTTCTGGATCTTTAAGCCTTGACGAATGTTGCTGATTGAGGAGAGTATCGCATTCCGCAACGTGGATGCTTCCTCTGCCGACTGTATATATGACGGGTTCTGTTCGGTTGCACTGCGTGCGATGCGCATTTGCTGCAGGAGCAGAGCATTATAATCACCTATCAATTTCTGAAGTGCTCCATCTTTCACGCCCAGATTTGAGGGAATGAGAGCTTGCGCATTATTAGCGTCAGTAAGATAGTCTGACAGGAAGTCCAGCAAGTTGATTTGCGTCTCGACCTCCATCAATTCCTTCTGATAAGTCGTCTGGTTTGACAACACGAGGCTCAGTTCACGCGACAAATCCGTCAAGCCATTGTCTTTCATATAGGACTCGACAGCCGACTCCACTTCACCCAGTTCCTGCTCCACTATCTTTAATCGCTCGTTGATAAAGTTGGCCGTGTTGGTTGCCATGATATTCTTATCAATGACGGCATCCAGATTATACAACTCAACGACCTTGTTTATCAGGTCTTTGGCACGCTCACGCATGTCGCTGTTGACAGAGATAATCAGCACATTGCTTTCCTTCTTAGCCGGAACACAGATCAATGTAGCAAGCAATTTGTTTGCCCGCATAGGAACGGGCATAGTGGTCATCTGGAGCTTGTCTCCCACATTCAGTACGCGACATTCCGTCAGCATCAACAGACCTGCATGCGTCGGTATAGGCTCCTGCAAGCTGTTCACGTGAATCTTACTCTCTTGCCCGCGGTACGTAAGTTCGAGCACGTAATCCGTCTCGGTGCGTTCGAGGAGTAATGTCATATACTGCATTGTATCCAACGCACCGGGTTGGAAGGTCAGCAATACGTCAGGATTAGGATATTGCCCCACCCAGCGCATACCGATTTTTTTTCTGTACTCCGTTTGCAGGTTCAGCGCGCTAACCGCTTGCTCCATGATGGTATGCGACTTGATAATCTGTATCTCGTCGTCTATGATCTTACTGGTCTGATAGCCCATCAGCTCCATCATATCCGTCTGGAGTGACGAACGGGACATGTTATTCTCCGTCCGGATCATAATTGTTGCGGACGTAGCGTACACATTCGTCTTGCGCTGGAGATACAGAACAGCTATTCCTACGCATACTGCGGCGCACAGCAAGAACCAGTACCAATAATGGAGGCAATGGAAAAATAGTTTGACTACATCAAACTCCTGAACATCTTGTTGCTTATGTTGCTGAGCCATACTATTCAATCTACGAATCGATATCTACTGCTTACTTACTACTTTGACTACTCTGCTTGCTTTGTAACGCGAGCGAATTGGTATATAGCGATACTATCACAGTAGCCATGGAGCCGAGTGTTGTTATTACAGACAAATATAGCGGAATATTCTGCGATGCCAGCGAGCGCGCATTGTTCGGCTCGACATAAATCACATCATTCTGGCGAATATGGAAATATGGCGAAGCAAATATCGCCTCGTCATTCAGATTCAATCGGGCGAACTCCATCTTACCATTCACTTCGCGGGAGATGAGTACGTTTTGCCGCTTGCCGTAGATGGTCATATCACCGGCAAGTCCAAGCGCATCCAGTACCGTCATTCCTTGTGAATTGACCTGATGACGTCCAGGGCTCTTCACCTCGCCTAAGACCGTCACGTAGAAGTTCAGATACTCCACATTCACTATCGGATCCTTGACCGAGCGCGAAATCAGCTGCGTGAGCGTGTCCTTGAGCATCGTGGTGGTCAATCCTTCCACATGCAATCGCCCCAATACAGGAAAATCGATGCATCCCTCCGGATCCACCCAATACCCTTGCAGCGAACTGCTTCCGGAAGTCGATACCTGTCGCGACCCCAACCTTCTTATGTTTGCCACCGGCATATTAAAGGCTTGTACCGCCTCCACATCCAGCGCGTTGACCAAGATTGAGAGTTGGTCTCCCTGCGTAATGTAATTCTCGCGCTGGGAGACGTAAGTCTTATTGATCGAATCAGCAGACGCAGCTGTCACATCATGCAGATATGACAGCTTGCGCTGCGAGACACACGAGCTCAGCAGAGCCGTCAAGCAGATAAGTATGCTATATACTACGTGCTTCATTACTTGCTTGCATTCTCGTCTTCCTCGTCGTCCGTATCCAAGTTAACGGTGTCCGGGATAACAACCTTCGGCTTCTCCACCGGGTAGATGATTACGTGCGATGCACGCGCCATCTGGGCGTCACCGGTCTCTACCACCTCAATATCCGTGGTGATATTCTCAGGATCGATGCCGTTCTCGATGAGTACGTTCTTGATCGTCTCCGCACGGCGTTGGCACAGACGCTCGTTGACAGCACGGTCACCCGTACCGGCATCAGCCGTACCGATTACCTTATAGATATGCATGTAGTTCGGGTCGTTGAGACTGATCAGGCGCAGATAGATATCCATGTGCGCCTTCTCGTGCATCGACAACTCCGAGGAGTTGATGGCGTAATATACGCTCATCTCCATCGTGTCGGGCACGCCGTAGAATGCGGTGTCCTTCGTGATGGCTTTCACGAGTTTAGCGAGTTCCTTACGCTCCTGCTCGCGTTGAACGATCGTATCGGCCATGAGTTCGTTCTTCTCCTCAACCTGTGCACGTTTCTGATCCAACTCCTCGTTGGCAGCACGCAGTTCCTCCAAGGTAGCCTTGTAGGGGTTGGGCACGCTCTTCTTCCAGCCTGCATAATCGAAGCGATACGTTACGCCGACCAGAGCCTCCACGTCGATTGCCATACCTAACACGACGCCGAACTTATGAGCTGACGTAG
>Ga0310786_10003229_pt1 | contig 23927 bp, 25 predicted proteins | sample AusTroGonzalo_MG_FD_203881 | JGI IMG/M metagenome (GOLD analysis project Ga0310786, IMG submission 203881) | Bovine rumen microbial communities from tropical cattle in Woodstock, Queensland, Australia - Gonzalo_03 (v2) (version 2) | ecosystem: Host-associated > Mammals > Digestive system >...
CGTAGCCGAATTTCCGTTGCCTACGCCCGTAGCCGAATGGGCCGTATTGCAAGAATGTGCCGTCGGTGCCATTGTAGTCACCGGTAGCGAAGCGCCGTATTATGTCAACGGGCTGAAATGGATTTCCTACTACGGCGGCATTGCCAACAACGAAATCGTACAGGATATTGAGGCCCATATTCCCGCCCCCTCTGCTCCTATTTTAAAGACATCTTCCACTGACTTCGGTGCATTAAGTGCAGCGGCTGTGGTAACCAAGGATTTACGCAAAGGATATTTGGCTTGGCTGGACAAAAAATTAAATGTAAAAGCCATCAAAAAAGCCAAATTAAAAATCGCTGTGGATCCGTTGTTCGGAACAGCTAAAAATTATTTCCGTGATTTTCTGGAAAAACACAATGTTACCGTGGAAGGTATTCATGAAAGCGATGATGCGCTCTTCGGCGGCGTGGTACCCAATGCCGGGCCGGTCAGTTTGACGGAACTAAAAAAACTGGTGTTAGCCAAAAAGATGCATTTAGGTATTGCCTGCAACCCCGATTGTGATAAATTTGGCTTAATTGACGCCGAAGGGAACTGGATATCCCCCAATGAAATCGCCCCGATGTTACTGGACCATTTGGTCCGCAACAAAAAACTGACGGGCCGCGTCTGCCGCAGTGTTATTTCGTCCCATTTAATCGACCAAGTGGCCAAAGCCAATAACCTGATGTTGCGGGAAACACCCGTCGGGTTTAAATACATCACCGAACTGATGACCACCGGCCAATACTTGATGGGCATTGAAGAATCAGGCGGGCTAGCCGTAGCGGAACATATCCCCGACAAAGACGGTCTGCTGGCATGTTTGTTAGTAGTGGATATGTTGGCCACGGAAGGCAAAACACTCAAACAAATCCGCAAAGATTTTTACAAAAAATATAAACCGACTTTTGATCAAAAAGTCAGTATCCCCAAAACGGAAACGGAAATCAACCGCATTATGGAGCGTTTGCATATCCGGCCGCCGCTGTCTATCAACAAAACTTCCGTATGGCGCATTGACTCCACGGATGGTTTGAAATTTATTTTAAAAGGCGGCAGCAGTTGGTTGGCTATACGTCCCTCCGGCACCGAACAGCTGATTCGTATTTACGCCGAAGCACAAGATGAAAAATTGCCCGCAGCTTTAATTAAAGAAGGCAAAAAGATTATAGACAGTATCATCTAATCGGGTACCGGGCAGGCCATATATGAGAACAAAAGATTCCTCGTTTAACTGGCAAAAACACCGGCTGCTCTTTGTCTTTGGCGGCATTGTATTGGTGCTGGCAATTTTCTTCGGACAGAGCATTTTGAATTTAGGTCATAACAAGAAGGAAAAATACAGTCTAAAAAAACAAAGTGCCCAATTGGATAGCGAATACGCACAATTGACCGACACATTGGAAAAATTAAAGCAACAGGACCCGGCCTTGTTAGAGCAAATTGCCCGTACCCAATATAATTTAGCCAAACCAAACGAAATAGAATTTCGTTTTCCGGCACCATAACTATGCAAATAGATGTCCTTGAACTCGGCCCGATGGCCAACTGCACTTATCTACTCAGTCAAGACGGTAACGCCCTACTGGTGGATCCGGCATGGGATATGTCTTTTATCACACATACCCTGCAACAAAAAAATCTCCGCTTGCTGGGCGTGTTTTATACGCACGGACATTTTGACCATGTGAAATTTTCCCAACAACTTTTGGAGCAATTTTCGGTTAAAGGATATCTGGAAAAACAAGATCTTTCGCTGAGTGGCATTGACCCACAGTATTTGGAACTTTACGACGGAGAGTGTCACTTTGAGTTAGGGTCTTTTTCCGTTCACACGTTGCCTACTCCCGGTCACACAGCCGGCAGTGTTTGCTTAGAAATTGACCACACTTTATTTACAGGGGACACTTTATTTCCAGGTGCATGCGGCCGAACCGATTTACCTACTTCCGACCCGCGTGCCATGCTGGCCAGTTTGCGCCGGTTGGCCGCACTGCCGGAAGATACCGTCTTTTTCGCCGGACACAGTTATGACGGTAAGTGCCGCTCTACTATCGGCTACGAACGGATAAAAAATCCCTTCATGCGCAATGCGTTGCGCGGCGGAGAAGAATAATGCATCCCGTACTTTTTAAAATCGGCTCCTTTGAACTAGCCAGTTACGGCCTCATGACAGCACTTGGCTACGGAGCCGCCGCTTGGTATTTGGCACGCCACTTAAAACGCGTAAACATGGATACGGATACGTTGTGGAATATTCTTTTTATTGCTTTTATGGGTGCGCTCGTCGGAGCCAAGTTGTTATACATTATTGTTTCTTGGCCGCAACTGGGCGCTACCACAGCCGAAAAGATAAGTTATATTCTGCACAATTTCCGCTACGGGTTTGTATTTTTCGGTGGGCTAATTGTGTCGGTCAGTGCAGTAATTATTTATCTTCGGCGCAAAAAATTGCCGCTGGCTAAAACCGCTGACTTTATTATTACCGCCGTTCCGTTGGGACATGCACTAGGAAGAATCGGTTGTTTTTTGGCCGGTTGTTGTCACGGCAAACCCACCACCATGCCGTGGGGTGTGGTGTTCAACGATCCGCACACACTTGTTGCGCCCGAACTGGTCGGAGTGCCGGTTCACCCGACACAACTGTACGAATCTTTTGGCAATTTTATTTTATTTTTACTGCTCCATAAACTCTACCAAAGACCGCATAAAGACGGTAGTATTGTACTGGCTTACACCGTTTGTTACAGTCTGATGCGGTTTGTCATTGAGTTTTTCCGCGGGGATTACCGCGGCGGTTTTATTTTAGGTTTATCCCCCTCCCAGCTGCTTGCTCTGACGGCAGCGGTGCTGGCCGGGGCCGGTTACATTTATTTATACCGAAAAGGGAAACAACATGCCCGATAAAAAAGTACTCGTTTTTGAAGGAAACTCCCAACGCTTGGATGTCTTTGCTTCCGACGCATTGGAAACACTGTCCCGTTCGTTGGTGCAAAAACTGATTAAAGAAGGACGTATTACCGTCAACGGGAAAAAAGTAAAATCATCTTGGCCGCTCTCTGCCGGGGAAACAGTAGAAATTGATTTACCGCCGGCAAAAAGTGTACGCGCGTTAAAAGATTTGATGATTTATGATGGGAAAGATTTTTTTGTTATCAATAAGCCCGCCGGGTTACTGGTGCATCCGCAAAGCCCTGTATGGGAAGAACATCCACAGGCTGTTTTCTCAGCGGATGAAACATTAGTATCTATCGTACTGGCGCACCCGCCCAAAGGGTTTGACACATCTATCCCCCGTGCAGGCCTTGTGCACCGATTGGACCGAGAAACAAGCGGTGTCATGCTGATAGCCAAAACGGCCGAATTTCAGGAAAGCATGGTTGCTTTGTTTGCCAACCGCGAAGTGCACAAAACGTATCATTCTATTGCCTGCGGGAACGTGCCCGACGATGCCGGCATCATTGACGTGCCGATTGGGCGCGTGGCCGGCGGAAAAATTAAAGCCTCAGATGTAGGCCGTCCCGCCATCACCGAATATAAAGTACTGGAACGCAAAAACGGTTTTACCTATATTGAACTTTATCCGCGTACCGGCCGCACCAACCAGTTACGTGTACATTTAAGTTGGCTGGGATATCCGGTGTTGGGCGACTGGTTATATAAAGGCGCTACGGCCCCGCGGCTTTTGTTACATGCACGGCGCATTGAATTTACCCACCCGCTCAGCGGGAAAAAATTCAAATTTGAAGCTCCCGTTCCCGACGATTTTACCGCCGCATGGGAACGCGTAACAGCCACAAAATAAATACTCTTCCTTACTACCACAAACGGGTCATAACGGCCCGTTTTTTTAATGATATTTTCTAACCCTTTTTTCAGGTTGCCGGTGGGCGACTAATATTTTATTGTTAATTATATACGCTTTTTGTTCCGGGGGGATACAACGGCTCTCGCCGTTGGCGGAACAAAAAAATGCACAGGGAACAGTATACGGGTTGCGTGGGGCAACCCGTATGCAAAGGGGATAAAAGAAGCCCCCGCGGTGCTTACCTTGGGGGCTTCTTCCACAAAACTATTTCATCCGTCCGGATTGCGGGAGGGGACCCGTCTTTCGGACATTCTCGGGCCCTATTTCGTGGGAAAGGTAGGGCCCTTTTTTATGTTAATTTGCTACCTGATAACGTACGCCGGTGGACCCGGAGGGTAAGGCCGGCCCCATGCTTTTGCATATTTTAATATAATTGGGTGTACTGTTGCTGGCCCAGCAATATAAAACACTGGGAATCTGCGGGCGAAAATCAAAACTTTGAATCAAAGACAATTTGCCTTTAGAAGATTTCAAATTCGCTTCAATGCCGCCTCCGTCCATCCAATAACACGTCCAATCTTTGGGGCAGGTGGAAACACCTAAATCCAAATCGTTGTATTGCTCGGTATAAGTACCGTTAGCCAGGTAATAGGCTTCTTCTGCATCTTTCACGGCACGCAAATACGGCATCACCTGCGCCATACGGCTTTTGATAACGGCCTGCTGGTATTTAGGCAACGCAACAGCCGACAAGATGCCGATAATCAACACCACGACCAATAACTCAATTAACGTAAACCCTTTTTTGGCTCGGCACATATTTTATTACAACTCTTTTTGATAAATGCGGTAACGTTTATACGGGCGGCAACCGCACTCTTTAATACCGCGGATCATGTTTTCGTTATCTTCCAACACCCACGACAATTCCGCTGCGTCCCACACGGCTACACCGTGTTCTATAATGTGTTTAATTAAAATTAAATCTAGCCCGCGCTTGCGAAATTCGGGCGCCACGCCCAGCATAATCAGTCGCGCATCTTTTATCTGATGCCATTTCCACAATGCTTTTATAACACGCAACGGATTTTTGAGCGAACCGCGCAACTCTTTTAGCACATGGTTCATGTTGGGTATAGCAATATAAAAACCGGCTGGCTTTCCCTCCACTTCCACCAAGCACGTACCTTCGGGGCGTAAAATCGGTTTCAATTCCTGCACCAAGTCGTGCATTTCTTCTTCGCTAAGCGGCACAAACCCCCAGTTTTCGGCCCATGCTTTATTATAAATTTCACGTATCAGTTGCGCTTCCTTTTCCAAATTTTTCAAATTCAACGGTCGCAACGTCACTCCTGCCGCACGCTCACACCGGGCACATACACGCAAAAAACGTTCAGAAAAAGCATCGTTTTTTGTGCGGTAAAAAGCCAGTAAATCTTTTATTTTAGCGCATCCGTTTTGCTCGATTAATTCCGCATAATACGGATAGTTATATGGCATCATGATAGCCGGCATACTGTCAAAGCTGTCCACCAATAACCCGTACACATGGTTGCTGGACGGATTGGCCGGCCCGCGCATCGCGCTGACTCCTTTTTCCCGTAGCCACGTCTGGGCGGTTTGAAATAATAAGCGCGCTACATCTGCGTTATTAATACAATCAAAAAAACCGAAAAAGCCGATATTCTCTTTGTGATATTCGTTATGCGCGTGATTGACCAACGCCATGATGCGCCCGACAGTTTTGGTACCTTCTTTGGCTAAAAACAACGCGCGGCAAGCCTTCTGCCAGAACACATGTTCCGGGCTAAGCAAATGCAACGTATCTGTTTTAAGTTCCCCCACCCAGTACGGATCGTTTGCGTATAATTCAAACGGGAAATCCACAAATTCTCGTAATTGCGGGGCAGAGGTAACCTCTGTAATCGTGAGTGCCATGTTTTATCCTAAGAGAAACCCTGCCGCTAAGAGCAGGGTTAAGAATTTATTTAATGATGCCGACTGCGCGGCCCGCTTTGACAAACGCATCTATAATGCGGGCAACATGTTCATCTGTGTGCGTGGCCATCAATGTCAAACGAATGAGTGAACGGCCGGGCGGCACGGCGGGACTGATAACGGGGTTGGCAAAAATGCCCAACTCGTGCAGCGCGCGCCACATTTTAAAACAATCTTCGTTCGTGCCGACATGTACCGGCAAAATAGGTGTCGTACTGGAACCCAAATCAAAACCGACTTCTTCCAAGCCTTTTTTCAATTTAGCCGTCAAGCGGAATAAATTATCGCGGCGGGAAGTGTCGTTTTCAATCAGTTCCAACGCTTTTGTAATAGAGGCTACGGAAGCCGGCGGCATAGCGGCGGAAAAAATCTGGCTGCGGGCATTGTGACGAATATAATGGATAACATCTGCATCACCTACCACAAATCCACCGACGGTAGCAAACGTTTTGGAACACGTACCTACCACTAAATCTACTTCCCCGTTTTCCAATCCGAAATGTTCGCAAGTGCCGCGTCCGGTCTTACCAATGATACCGGTGGCATGCGCGTCATCTACCATCACGCGGGCACCGTATTTTTTGGCAATGGCCACAATTTCGGGCAACGGGCAGATGTCCCCTTCCATACTGAACACGCCGTCCACAATGATCAGTTTTCCGGCTTCTTCGGGCAATGTTTCCATCACACGTTGCAAGTCTTTCATGTCGTTGTGTTTAAAGCGTACCATTTGTCCGTCGGAAAGTTTAATACCGTCCAAAATACTGGCGTGGTTGAGTTTGTCCACAATGGCGTAGTCACCTTTTTTCACTAAGCAGGAAACTACCCCCAAGTTCATCTGATATCCGGTAGAGAAGATTAAACCGGCTTCTTTGCGTTTAAAACGGGCCAAGCGTGCTTCCAATGCATCAGCGGCGGCAGTATTACCGTTTAACAAACGGGAACCGGCACAACCGGTGCCAAATTTCAAAGCGGTTTCGGCAGCTACCTTTTTCATTTCCGGATCGTCAGCCAAACCCAAATAGTTATTGGAGCCTGCCATAATAAATTTTTTGCCGTTGATGACCACTTCCGGTCCTTGCGCTGATTCTAACGGTTGGAAATAACCATAGATCCCCATGCGCATAGCAATTTTGGCATCCTTATAATTCCTGCACTTCTCAAAAATATCAGACATACTTTTCCTCTTACTTGCCGCGGTCTGAGCCGGGCTGTTTTATTTACTTACTTTTTTAATAATGTTTGTGGTGGAGCGACCTTTTAACAGGGCAAAACGCACCACTTTTTTTGCAAATTCACGACCAACAATTTCAGACGGCTTATAATCGCCCCCCTTCACCAACACATCGGGGGCAACGGTTTTAATTAAATTATACGGGGTATCTTCTTCAAAAATGCTGACGGCGGAAACGCTCTCCAACGCAGCCAGTACCAGCGCGCGATCCGCCTGCGAATTGACCGGACGCGTCGGCCCTTTTAAACGGCGAACGGATTCATCGCTATTAAGCCCAACGACCAGCACATCTCCTTTAGAACGGGAAAATTCCAACACACTCACATGGCCAGCATGCAAAATATCAAAACAACCGTTCGTGAAAACCACTTTTTTCCCGGCTGCTTTTTGCGTCTCCACCCATTTTTTAAGTGCGCGCGGACCTAAAATTTTATTTTTCGCTTTCATTTTTTTCCTTCTCGGAATGAATCATCCGTTCAATTAAGCCGGTATCCATGTGTCCGCGGATAAATTCTTCGTTATGAATAATTTTTTGATGGAACGGAATAGTCGTTTTCACTCCGCCGATAATAAACTCTTCCAAGCAACGGTGGCTGCGTTGTAGCAGGTGGGTGCGGTCCGGCGCCGTCACAATCAGTTTAGCAATCAAGCTGTCATAATAACTGGGAATCGTATAACCCGCATACATGTGGCTGTCCACCCGCACGCCCAGTCCGCCGGCGGGCACCCATTCTTCAATCGTACCGGGACAGGGCATAAAATTGTGCGCGCTGTCTTCGGCATTGATACGGTGCTCAATGGCGTGGCAGTTAATCGTGGCGGCCTGTTTTTGCGTGACGGACAACGGTTCTCCTTGTGCAATTTGAATTTGCATTTTAACCAGATCCTGTCCGCACACCGCTTCGGTAACCGGGTGTTCCACTTGCAAGCGTGTATTCACTTCCATAAAATAAAATTCTTTGTTCGGTGCCATCAAAAATTCCACCGTTCCCACGCCGCGGTATCCAGCCGCTTTCACCACACGGCAAGCCGCTGTTTGTAATTTAACGCGGGTAGCCGCGTCCACAAACGGAGAGGGCGATTCTTCCACTAATTTTTGATGACGGCGTTGCATACTGCAATCGCGTTCGGCAAATGCCACAACGTTACCGTAATTATCTGCCGCCACCTGCACTTCAATATGGCGCGGATTCAAAACGAGTTTTTCAAAATACATCCGGTCGTCGCCGAAATTGGCACGGGCTTCGGCCTGTGCGGTTTTGAGCATACGGTCTAAATCTTTTTCCTGCATACAAGCACGCATGCCTTTTCCGCCGCCGCCCAATGCGGCTTTAATCATCAGCGGAAAACCGATTTTGCGTGCAACGGTGTGATAATTTTTCCCCACCACTCCGTCGGAACCGGGCGTAACGGCCACGCCGGCTTTAACGGCTATGGCACGTGCGGTAGATTTAACGCCCAACATAGAAATCGCTTGCGCCGTCGGCCCGATAAAGGTAATGCCGGCGTCGGTGACGGCTTTGGCAAAGTCGGCATTTTCCGATAAGAACCCATACCCCGGGTGCACGGCATCGGCACCGGTGATTTTGGCCGCGGTCACAATCGCGTCAATATTCAAATAACTTTTTGCCGAAGTGGCCGGCCCGATACAAACGGCTTCATCGGCCATACGGACATGCAAACTGCCGCGGTCCGCTTCCGAATAAACAGCTACGGACTTAATGTTCATTTCTTTTAAGGTGCGGATGACACGCAAGGCAATTTCGCCACGGTTTGCGATGAGCACTTTTTGAAAAGGAGTAATTTTTTTCTTTTCCGCCATGGCTATTTCTCCACGAAAAATAACGGCAGTCCAAACTCTACGGCCGCCCCTTCCTGCGCGGCTACAATGCGCAATTTACCTTCTAAGGGAGAAACAATTTTGTGTTTTTCGGACACGCTTTCCACCCAACCCAACACATCCCCTTTCTGCACGTTTTGACCTTCGCTTAGTACGAGTTGTTGGCCTTTCTGGGCCGCGTGATAAATGCCTACCGCAGGTGAGCAAACCGGCGTGAGCGAACATTGAAATTGAGCCGGCTCCGGCAAGGCTTCTTGTGTTTTTACTTCGATACAATCACCGTCTTTTTCATAACAAAATTCAGACAAATCGGTTGTTTTCATCCAATCGGTTACTTCTTGAATGAGTTTGGTATCCATACTAAAACTCCTCAACTCTTTTCAAAATTACAGATAGTATTATTCTATCATTTTTGCACCCTTTATGGCACGCTTCCTAATCCTTTTATGTGCTGGACGTACGGCGGAGAAATTTTTAAGATACGGATATGAAACAAACAAACTTACTTATCAAACTGCTGGTTTGGGTACTTATCTGCCAAATACCCGGCCTTCTTAGCGCGCCGTTTGTGTATAGCAATATGGCGTGGTATCACCAACTGTCCCATCCGCTACTTACGCCGCCGGATAGTGTTTTTGGTTTTGTCTGGGGATTGCTATATGCTCTTATGGGTATCAGTGCATTTTTGGCGTTCCGCACGCAACTTCACGCAAAAGCCTGTGCTTGGCTGATTATACAATTGGTGCTCAACGCCTGCTGGACACCCCTATTTTTCGGGGCGCACAGTTTAGCGGGTTCATTATTATTACTAATACTGATGATAGGTGCCATGGCCGTCCTGTTACCGTTATTTTGGCGTCTTAACAAGGCATCTTCCGTCTTGTTACTGCCGTATACCGGCTGGCTGTTATTTGCCGCCTATTTGACGGCCGGCCACTGGTGGATGAATTAGAGAGTACCTGCTTCGTCCAAGTCTTTGCACAATTCTTTTTGCATGGCAGAGGCTTGGGTGTACGAATAACAGCGGATTCTGTTCAAATCGTTGCGCGGAACATAAATATAATAAGTATATTTATCACCGGAACCTTTATAACGGTGGCCCAGCGCAATAGTTTCGGCGGCTGTACCGCCGCCTCTGGGAGAATAGATAAAATGGGCCGTTTGCAGACGGTTGTTTGACCAAACGGCTGCCTTTTTACCGGGCACTTCAATATCTAATAAACCGATTTCGTTTTCTTCCGCATAGCGGTCGTTAGCCAAGAAAAATACTCTGTTAGCATCTGCAATGGCGCGCACCATTTGGACGCCTTCGGTCATGCGGCTTTTTTCGACGGCTTTTTCATATTGGGGCAAAGCCACTGCCGCCAAAATACCGATAATCAAAACAACCACCAGCATCTCAATCAGCGTAAACCCGTTTTTCATTATTGAGTATCCTCTACTATTTATTTTTTACGTATTAAATTTACTAAATCGGCACCGGCTTTTAACGCTTTAAAAAAACCGCTGTTAGCAAAAGTGGCTACCTGTTCCACCAGTTCAAAAGCCTGTTCGGTTTTTTCCACTTTGGCCGCCGCAGAGAGCACCAAATATTCCGCCGCTTCTGCTGTACGGGTCACTTGCAACAAAGCACGTACGGCAAACACTACCAGCACAACAAACGCGATAGATACTACTAATACACAAATTTGATAGAAGTCCATGTTATTTTCCCCCCCCTTTATAATATGGTTACATTTAATCAATTTATGGGTTCTTCGTCAAGAGGAAACGTTTTAATAAATCGCTTGCAAAAGGGCTCCGGAACTTTACGACGAAAGCCTTCTTTTTTTCGCAAAAAAGGCATCTGGGCCCTTTGGCCCAAAAATCCGTTTTTTAAAAAATTTTTACTTATTTTTTAATCATTATTTTCATAGGTCCAAAAATCGATTGACACCCCTCCCCAATTTTAGCAATAATTATTATAACAACAGCAAAGAGTCCCCGTTTTTCACGAACTTTTAACCACTTTTCCGACGGGAACGCTTTTTTTTGCTATCACGTAGCAAAAACTGCCGGTCGGAAATTTGATTTTTGTATGGTTGTTAAAATTTTATAAATACCGCAGCCGTTTTGCGGTATATCTTCACATCAGGAAAGAAATACTATGGAAAAAGCAGAAGTAATCACCCGTATCGTCAAAAGAGACGGTTCTACCCAACCCTTTGACTCTAAAAAAATTACCACCGCTATCGCAAAAGCTGCCGAAGTAACCGGTGAATTTGATATCGAAACCGCCAAAAAATTAACGATTCGCGCCATTAACATTATTCAGCAACTTTACTCGGACACCATCCCCAACGTGGAAAACGTGCAGGATATCGTCGAAGACGTGCTACTCACTTCCAATTACCATAAGACGGCCAAAGCCTATATCTTGTACCGCGATCAACACGCCCGCTTGCGCGAAATTTCTTCTAAATTTAACGTAGACCTCGTGGACCAGTACTTGCAGAAAATTGACTGGCAAGTCAACGAAAACAGCAACATGGGCTATTCGTTGCAAGGGTTGAACAACTATATTTCGTCGGAAATCAGCAAAGTCTACTGGTTAAATAAAATTTATCCCGAAAACGTCAAACGCATGCACTCCGAAGGTGATATCCACCTGCATGATTTAGGTTTACTGGGTGCCTACTGCGTTGGCTGGGATTTGCAAGATTTGTTACTCAGCGGCTTTACCGGTGTCGTCGGTAAAGCGGAAAGCAAACCGGCTAAACACTTACGCACTGCGTTAGGACAAGTGGTCAACTTCTTCTACACCTTACAAGGTGAAAGTGCCGGTGCCCAAGCATTTAGCAACTTTGATACATTACTGGCCCCGTTTATCTATTACGATAAACTTTCATACGACGAAGTGAAACAAGCATTGCAAGAATTCTTGTTCAACGTCAACGTGCCTACCCGCGTCGGTTTCCAAACACCGTTTACCAACCTGACGCTGGATTTAACCGTTCCTTCCTATTATAAGGATCAGCCCGTTATCATTGGCGGCAAACTGCAAGACAAAACATACGGTGAATTCCAAAACGAAATGGATATGCTCAACCGCGCTTTCTGCGAAGTAATGCTTGCCGGTGATGCCAAAGGCCGCGTCTTCACCTTCCCGATTCCTACCTATAATATTACGCGCGATTTCGATTGGGACAACCCCAAATTGGAACCGTTATGGGAAATGACGGCCAAATACGGTATCCCGTACTTTGCCAACTTCATTAACTCGGACATGAACCCCGAAGACGCCCGCTCTATGTGCTGCCGTTTGCGCATTGACAACCGCGAACTGAGAAAACGCGGCGGCGGTTTGTTTGGTTCTGCCCCGCTTACCGGTTCCATCGGCGTAGTGACGATTAACCTGCCGCGCCTTGGATATTTATCTAAGACGGAAGATGAATTCTTTGCCAATTTGAAAAACCGCATGGACGTAGCCAAAACCAGTTTGGAAATCAAACGTAAAGTGATTGAACGCTTCACCAAAGGCAATCTCTATCCGTATATGAGTTTCTATCTGCGCTCCGTCCGCCAACGCTTTAACGAATACTGGAAAAACCACTTTTCCACGATTGGTTTGGTCGGTTTGAACGAAGCCGCCGTCAACTTGCTGGGTACGGATATCGGCACGGATAAAGGCCGTGCATTTGCCGAAAAAGTACTCGTTTTCATGCGCGAAACCTTGGTGAAATACCAAGAAGAAACCGGCAATAACTACAACTTGGAAGCCACTCCTGCCGAGGGTACTTCGTATCGTTTGGCCAAACTGGATAAGGAACGCTATCCTTCCATCATCTGCGCCAACGAAGATTTGTATAAACAAGGCCATCAGCCTTTCTACACCAACTCTTCCCAGTTGCCGGTCAACTACACCGACGACGTATTTGAAATGCTGGATCTGCAAAGCCCCATCCAATCCAAATACACCGGCGGTACCGTGCAACACATCTTCACGGGTGAGAAAATCAAAAACTTGGACGCGATGAAGAAATTTATCCGCACCGTATGCGAAAAATATACGTTGCCGTATTTTTCCATCACGCCCACGTTCAGTGTCTGCCCCAAGTGCGGCTACATCGAAGGGGAACATTTCGAATGCCCCAAATGCAAAGCCGAACGCATGCAGGAACTGGAACGTAAAGTACGTTTGCTGGAAGAACAACTTTACAGCAAATAAGCAACAAAAATCAATACCGTTTTTAGGTTAGTTAATAACCAAAAAATACAATTGCAACAGATCTGCTAATAAGTCATAATAAATAAGGCAGGTATTCACGGACCTGCACGATTTAACAGCCTGTTGAAAGGATAATTAGAAGAAAATAGGAGAATAAGAAAATGACAGCACAAGAAAGAAAAGCCGTAGAAAACAAAATCACCGCCCTCAAACAAGAAATGAACGAAGTGAAAGGCGAAAAATGTGAAGTATATTCCCGCGTAGTAGGTTATTTGCGCCCGGTGCAAAACTGGAACAAAGGCAAAAAAGAAGAATTTGCCATGCGCAAAAACATGCACGTCGGCTGTGGTTGCGACTGCGCCAGCGACAACAAATAATTTCCTATTTTTCTGGTAACGGGTTTGTATGAAAATAGGGGGACTGATTAAGTTTACTTTGATTGACTTCCCGGGCCGTCCGGCCGCTGTGATTTTTACACAAGGATGTAATTTCCGCTGTCGTTATTGTCACAACCCCGAATTGGTCTATCCCCATCTTTTCAGTGAACCCGTTACGGAAGAATACATTTTCTCTTTTTTAAAACGCCGCCAAGGAACGTTGGACGGCGTTGTTATTTCCGGCGGGGAACCCACTCTGCATGAAGATTTACCCGCTTTCATGGCAAAAATCAAAGAGCTGGGCTATGCCATTAAACTGGATACAAACGGATCCCGCCCGGATGTTATCCAAGGTTTATTGGACAAAAAGCTGGTAGATTTTATCGCCATGGACCTGAAAGCACCGCTAGCCAAATACAGTTTGATTACCGGTGTGGACACAAACGAAGAAATCTTACGCCGTTCCATGGAACTCTTGCGTAATAGCGGCATTGGTTATGAATTCCGCACTACGTATGACAAAGAAGTGTTGACTGACGCGGATATTGAAGAATTAACCCACCTGACAGACGGTCAACCCTACCGTGTGCAGGAATGTCTGCCGGTCGCCAAAGAAAAAAGCGTTCTCAAAGTGCTCCACGAATAACGAAAAAGCATTGAGCACATCCTGATTTTTCCATTAAAAACACCCCGCATAAAAGCGGGGTGTTTTCTGTTTATAAATCACACTAGCGGGAAGGTTTATAGACTTTTTTCCCGGTATCTACATATTGTTGCAACACCTTTTCCCCGGCGGCAGTTTCCAATTCGCCGTAGACGGTGATTCCGCGCTTTTTAAATTCGGCTAACCAATCGGGCTTAAAACCCTCATCAAATCCGGTAATTTCTTCCACCCGTTTGGAAGACACTCCGTAATACACTTCCCGAATGCCCGACCACATGATTCCCCCCAAGCACATAATGCACGGCTCGGCCGTTACGTATAAACTCAGGTGGTGCGGAGCCAAATCAAATGTGCCCAAGGCTTTTTCCGCGGCTTTAATAGTGTTCATTTCGGCGTGGTTGTTGCTGCATTGTTCACTGACGACCGAGTTGGCTTCCTTGGCCACCAAGTTACCGTTCTCATCATAAATAGCCGCCAAAAAAGGTCCGGCGCCGTTGTCCACGCGGGCAGTTAATTCTTTTTGCAAATCTAACAAAATAGTACCGGCTCGCTTTGCTTTTTCCGCGTCTATGGGTCCGTTGGATATCATAAGCATACTCCTAAATAAATTTACCCTTCCTACTTGTATTATAAGATATTTTTAACACGCAAAAGCAACTCTTTTTAATTAGTTACTCTGTTAAAACAAGAACTAAAAAAGCACCCTTACGGGTGCTTTTCAAATTCACACGGTGTATGTAGTTTGAGGCGCTAGGTGCTTACTGTTTGTCAGTCAACTGGTGGGCTTTTTCCTCATCATCTGTTGCACCGGTGATATCACCCACCGTTCTTTTAACTTCCGCACGCTTTTTGTATGCTTTAGCAATGCCGCCAGGATGCGTATTTAATTCAATAGAGCGAGTATAATCTGCTATTGCCCCTTTGTAATCTCGTAATTGGCTTTTGATTAATCCCCTTACAAAATAATGCCCCGGAGAAGATGGTTCAAGCTCTATCGCATGAGTAATATAAACTACTGCTGATTTAAACTTTTTTTCTTTCATACTAACAGAAGCCAACCCAAAGTAGGCATCTGCATTATTTGGATTCAACTCAATAGCATGATTATAGTCTTTTGTTGCCCCTATATAGTCTTTTGCCAAAATTTTACTCCATCCGTGGATATTATAAATTTCACTTGTTATTAAATCAGGCACATCTGTACCCAATTTCAGTACTTGGCTATAATCTTCCACCGCTCCCGAATAATCTTCTTCGGCTTGTTTAATGAGCGCACGTCCATAATAATATGTGGCTGTATTAGGTTCTAATTCAATAGCTCGGTTTATATCACCCATGGCTCCGTTATAGTCTTCCAATCCCACTTTAGTCATACTACGCAAATTGTACAATTCTGCCACATTAGGTTCCAATTCAATAGCATGATTATAATCAATTATTGCTTCTTTATATTTTTTGAGTTCAGAAAAAGCTTTACCTCTGGTCTTGTATGCCCACAAAAGACCTTTTTTTCTTCCTATTTGCCGTCGTACCATTGATATTAATTCCAAGGCTTGAGTGCAGTCTTCAATCGATTCTCGATAATGTTGTATTTGGTTATTTAGTATACATCGCTGTAGATAAATAGCCTCTGCTGTTTTGGGATTCCCCTTAGATGTTTTTTCAAGAGCTGTATTAATAGCAGAAAGAGCCCCTTCGTAGTCTTCCATTTTCCATTTGGCTTGACTAAGCAATATATAGGCATCAATATTCATAGGCAACTTAGCAATTACACGGAGAGCATCTTCTTCGGCACCCGCATAATTACCCCCACTCAAACGCATTCTGGCGCGCAATTCCGGCCATTCCCATACATTAACTAAGACAACCCACAACAAAAAGAATAGCACTAAACTTAAACATATCTTAAAAATCTTTTTCATTCAACTTTCTCCATGGAAATTTCTTAAATGTCGCAATTTGTTTCCATTGTATAATATTTATTACAAGTGTGCCTCTTCCTACCTACCCTCATCAGTATAAAAACAAAAGATTTGCCATAATTTCAAAAATACGCAAAGAACCGCATGCTGAAAATTAAAAAACCTCGCACAAGGCGAGGTTTTCAAATTCATACGGAGAGGGAGAGATTCGAACTCTCGATACGGTTTCCCGTATGCAGTCTTTCCAGGACTGTGCCTTCAACCACTCGGCCACCTCTCCAAAAGTAGGTACTTATATTATAACACATTACAAGCGACAGGAAAAGAAGGTTCTGAAATGCTTATTCTTTTCCTCGGCGAATCGTGAGCCCCAAGCAACGTCCCAGTAGTACAAACGGACAAACAATAAATAGCGTGAAAAGCGCTACAAAAACTGTCATTACCAGTCCCACAAACAATACCATCATCCCGCCCAGCACACCGCCGGTATCCCCTTTCGGGCGCGCGTGATCTTCCACGACAACGGGGCAGCCGTTCTCGTCTAAAATTTCCGGTTCTATGACAGTAGCATTTTCTTCAGCCATACTTTTATTGTAGGTAACTTTGGCATGTTGTGCCGTTGAAAAAAAGGTTATTTTGTTAATTGCGGATAACAGGAATCTTCTTCTTTCCACGTTTCCAACACGCGTGCAAAACGGCGGGACGCCTCTTGGGCTTGCGTCAAATCATGCAGGCGGTAATTGCCGCATTCGGCGGCATCATGCGCCCCGGGGATTTCCCCTTTATATTCGGCGATAAAAGCAAACGTATCTTTCAAAAGGGGGACTGCTTCTTTGGCGGAGACATCACCGAAAACCAGAAAATCAAAGCCGGTTTGGCAACCCATCGGTCCCCAGTATAAAATACGGTCTGCCCAAGCGGAATGTTCCCGCAAATAGACAGCACCTAAATGCTCTATGGTGTGCAATGCAGCCGCAGAAAGTGGCTCTTGGGCATACGGACTGACCAGACGCACATCAAATGTAGTTACGCTCGTCCCTTGATAAGTATCTATCCGCGACACATAAACCCCTGCTTTCAGGCGGGTATGGTCCACGGAAAAACTGGCCACTTTACTGGGCACGGTTAACCTCTTGTGTTAAGGCCGTCAGCAATGCCCACGTGCGGGCAAAGCCTTGGTCAGCCATAGTTTCCCAAAAATTTTCGTACTGCGACATATTATCCTCCGCTTTTCCGGCTACATCACTGAGCAAACGCATACTAATAAAAGGAGTATGATGGCGGTAACACACTTGGGCAATGGCAGCCGATTCCATATCGCACGCCAAGGCTTGCGGAAAATGTTTCAAAATACGCTCAACGGCTTCCTCGCCGCTGATAAATTGGTCCCCGGTGCAGATAAGCCCTTTGTGCACCGTGTGTCCTTCTTGGGTGCCGATTTTGTCCGCCGCGGCCACTAATTTTTTATCTGCGTTAAAAAACGTAGGCAATCCTTGCACTTGGCCGTATTCGTTGCCGGTACCGCACCACACATCGTGATAAACATATTGCGTACCCACCACACAATCGAGCGGCTTTAACTGTTTGGCAAGTCCCCCCGCCACACCGGAACTGATAAGGGCATCCGGCTTAAAGCGGTAAATCATTTCCACCGCGCCCAACGCCGCATTCACTTTCCCCATACCGCTTTGAGCCAGGATAATTTCTTTACCGTTCAACGAAGCCTGTACAAATTCAAACGGCCCGACGTTTATTTTTTTCTGCACCGTCAATCGGTCCATCAATTGTTGTGCTTCTTTCTGCATGGCGCAAATAATACCAAACTTTTTCATGGGGAACCCTCCAAGGATATGTTTTTTATATTTTCGCATAATTCTATTTCCCGTGCAAGTGTCTATTTAGTAAAATATAAGTAAGCGCGTAAAGTCACACTACGCGAAGAAATTAAAAAAGAGGTATTTTCTCATGTTGCCCAAAGCGTATGAACCGCAAGAAGTAGAACAAAAATTATCCGAAAAATGGCAAAACGCCAAACTTTTTTCTTCCAAAGCAGATAAAACAAAAAAACCCTTTGTTATTGTTATTCCGCCGCCCAACATCACCGGAGCGCTCCATATGGGGCATGCTCTTAACGATACATTGCAAGACGTGTTGATTCGTGCCCACCGCATGTTCGGTGAGGATGCCTTCTGGGTGCCCGGCACCGATCACGGCGGCATTGCCACGCAAAACGTTATCGAGAAAAAACTCGCCAAAGAACAACACCTCTCCCGCCACGATTTAGGCCGCGAAGAATTTGTTAAAACCGTGTGGGAATGGTACAACGAATGCGGCAACGCGATTTTTAACCAATTCCGCAAAATGGGCTGGGCATTAGATTTATCCGATATTCGCTTTACGATGGACGAAAAACGTGCCAAAGCCGTCTATGAATGCTTCCGCCAATGGTGGGAGAAAAAATACATTTACCGCGGCAAACGCCTCATTAACTGGTGCGTACGCTGTTCCACCGCGCTGTCCGACATTGAAGTGGAACACAACCATGAAAATGGTAAATTGTGGCATTTGCGCTACAAAGGGGAAGACGGCTCCGACGGTATTATTATCGCCACCACCCGCCCCGAAACAATTTACGCCGATGCAGCCATCGCGGTCAACCCCAAGGACGAACGCTATAAAGATATGGTCGGCAAAAAAGTAATTATTCCGCTGGCCAATCGCGCTATTCCGATTATTGCCGATGAAGCCGTAGAACTCGATTTCGGAACCGGTGCATTAAAAATCACCCCCGCCCACGACGCCACTGACTACGAAGTCGGCCAACGCCACAACCTGCCCATTTTAAGCGTCATTAACGATAAAGGCAAGATGATTAACTGTCCGGAAAAATACCTGGGCATGGACCGCGACGCCTGCCGCGCACAAACCGTCAAAGATTTGGACGCCGCCGGCTTACTCGTTAAAACGGAAAAATACAACCATGCCGTTTCTCAGTGCTACCGCTGCCACAGCCCCATTGAACCGTTTATGAGCGAACAGTGGTTTGTAAAAATGGATCAATTGGCCGCACCGGCTATCAAAGCAGCCGAAACGGGTGAACTGCAATTTCATCCGGCCAGTTGGAAAACTCCTTTCCTCAATTGGTTAAAAAATATCCAAGATTGGTGTATCTCCCGCCAGATTTGGTGGGGGCACCGTATCCCCGTTTGGTACTGCCGCCATTGCAGCGCAAAAGGCCTCACATTTGCCACCGACCAGCAAGGAAAAGAACAACTGACCAAAGTGTCGTTTGAAGACGGCGCACAGCCAATTGTCTCTTTCCAAAAACCGGAAAAATGCCCTCATTGCGGCGGACATGATCTGGTGCAGGATCCCGATGTGCTGGATACGTGGTTCTCGTCTTCGCTGTGGCCGATTTCCGTTTTCGGCTGGCCGGAAAAAACCGAAGACCTGGAACATTTCTATCCCACTTCCACACTGGTTACCGGGTATGAAATTTTATATCTGTGGGTGGCGCGCATGGTGATGACCGGGCTTGATTTTACCGGGAAATTACCGTTTAAAGATGTGTATTTGAACGGGATTGTACGCGATAAATCCGGCCAAAAAATGTCCAAGTCCAAAGGCAACGTCATTGATCCGCTGGATATGACTGCCAAATACGGCACAGACGCGGTGCGCTTCTCGCTACTTATGCAAGCCGTTCCCGGAAAGGATATCCCCTACGCCGAAGAAAGCATCACCGGTGCCCGCAATTTCTGCAACAAATTGTATAACGCTTCCCGCTTTATTTTGATGAATATGGAAGGCATCCAAGGTCCGCTGGCCATGCCCAAACAAGTGACGGAACTGGCCGACCAATGGATTTTAGACCGCTACACTACCGTCATGAAAACGGCCCGCGAAGGAATTGAAAAATACAATTTGGCTCAAACCGCCAATGCGTTGTATCACTTCCTGTGGGGCGACTTTTGCGACTGGTACATCGAACTAGCCAAACAACGCTTCCAAACACAGGAAAAAGAACACGTTATGGCCTTGTGCGTCAACATTTTGTACGGCACGCTAAAAGCCTTGCATCCGCTGATTCCGTTTGTGACGGAAGAAATTGCTGCATCACTCCGCCCGTATGTACAAGAAACGGAAGAATTCTTGCTCATGCAGGCTTATCCTACTTTTGATCCGGCCTTGTGCAACGCGGAAGCTGTACGCAAAATGAATATTATTCAGGGCGTCACGCGCGAAATCCGTACCATCCGCTCTCAATTCAATGTACCGCCGGGCCTGAAAATTGCCGCGGTTGTTACCGCCGGTGAAGAGGCCGATTTAGCGGTTGTAAAAGAGTTTGCGGGTTACATTAAACTGATGGCGAAAATTGATCAACTCACCGTGCAAGTTAAGGCCATTAAACCCAAACAAACCGCCACGGCCGTTTTTGAAAACTTAACCATGTATGTGCCTTTGACGGGGCTGATTGATTTTGAAAAAGAACGCAAACGCTTGGAAAAAGACCTGGCCGCTGCAAAAGCCAACATCGCTTCACGCGAAGCACGCTTGGCGCAGGAAAATTTTATCAAGCATGCACCGCAAGAACAAATTCAAAAAACAAAAGACGAACTGGCCGCCGCCAAAGTAGCATTAGCACAAGTGACAGCTTCCTTGGAGGACTTGGCCTAATGCACACAAACTTACGTTTTATCGTCTTACTGGCAGCTTTATTGTGCCCGTTTGCTTCGTGGGCCGCCGCGACCGATTGGAAAGCCGCTTATAAGAAACCGGACGCCGTCAAACAACTGTCTGACCGCTTGGTCAAATACGTCACTTACGACACTCAGGCCAACCGCCAAGAAAAGGGCATCCCCAGTTCCTCCGGTCAGCGTACGTTTGCAAAGGCGCTTGCCAAAGAACTTAAAAAGAACGGCGCACAAAACGTCCGCGTAGACAAACAGGCTCTCGTGACGGCGGAAATCCCGTCTAATGTGTCTACCAACGCACCGACCGTGGCTTTTTTGGCCCACTTGGATACCACACCCGAACTGACTGCCAAAGACGTCAAACCGCAAGTGCACGAAAATTTTAAAGGAACCGAACTGGTTATTTCCAAAAATCCTTGGATTATTCTCAATTCGCAAAACGCCCCCCAGTTGCTTTATGCAAAAGGACACACGCTGGTCACCGCTTCGGGCACATTGCTGGGAGCGGACAATAAAGCCGGCATTGCTATTATCATGACGTTTGTCCAATATCTCTACGACCATCCCGAAGTGAAACACGGACCTATCAAAATCGTGTTCACCCCGGACGAAGAACTGGGCCGCACGGCAGACCAACTGAATTTAACCGCGTTGAAAGCCGACTATGCCTATACCGTAAACGGTTCCGACTTAGGCGAACTCGGCACGGAGACGTTCTTTTCCCAATCATTTAAAGCCGTGTTTGAAGGCAACCGCGCCATGGATGTGGGACGCGCACAAAATTCCGCATTTGCTGACAATATCTTAATGGCATCTGATTTTCACACGCTGCTCCCGCGCAACAAACGGCCTGAAACTACTTTTGGCAAACAGGGTTTTATTTGGGTAGATAATATCTCTACCCAGCAAAACCGTACGGAAGTGAATGGCATTTTGCGTGCGTTCTCCGAAGAAGAAATGAAAAATTTAAAAGGAGAAGTTACTAACGCATTTGCCACGGTAAAAGGGCTTCATTACAAAGGCAAAGCCGTTTCGCTGACATTTGAAGAACAATTTAAAAACATGAAAGATCAACTGCCCGAGCCCTTGCTCGCCAAAACCGAACTGGCCATGCGCCAAGAAGAAATAATGCCCCGCCGCACGGCATTGCGTGGCGAAACGCTGGGCGCGCAACTCTCTTTCAACGGTATTCCTACCCCCAGTTTATTTGCGGGCCAATACAACAGCCGCAGCATATTGGAATACGCCGATGTGAATGTGATGGAAGCGTCCCTACGTACGCTATTGCGTTTAAGTGTCTTGTGGGCAGAAACGCCCCGTGCTCAATAAATATGCAAATTTTAATTGCCACCGGTAACGCGCATAAATTCAACGAATTGCTTCAAATTCTCCCCCGTTCCAACCAAGCGGGGGAAGTTATTTGTTATAAAAATTTGGCTGATTTTAGCAGTTTTGTTCCACCGGAAGAAACAGGTGCTACGCTGGAAGAAAATGCCTGTCTGAAAGCTGTTTCTGCGGCTCGTGCCACCGGTTTAATTACCTTATCTGATGATACAGGTTTAGAAGTAGACGCATTGAACGGTGCACCCGGTGTGCATACGGCGCGTTACGCCGGAGAAAATGCCGATGCTGCCGCCAATAACAGCCGCTTGCTTGCGGCCCTGCAAAACGTGCCCACCGCCAAACGAACAGCCCGTTTCCGCACAGTAGCATGCTTGGCTTTTCCCAATGGGAAAGTGGAACTTTGTGAAGGAAAAGTAGAGGGAAGCATTACAACACAATATCACGGCGCCAACGGGTTTGGCTACGATCCGATTTTTTACGTAACCGAAAAAGAAAAAACGTTTGCCGAATTATCGGCAAACGAAAAAAACGAAGTCAGCCACCGCGGCCGCGCATTTAGGTTACTGGCAAAATATATCCTACAACTAAACGGATAACTTTACCAACATTCTCCCGGTGCTTCTACCGATGAGAAACCACTTACTTTACATATTTTTTTTGCTTCATTGCCTTTGTAACCGCAAATCATATCATGAGGTGAAGATTCACTTATAGCAACACATACAGAAAACGCCCCTTCATTATTGCCGGATATTCCTTCGGCTCCACGATAATATGCCACCGGCCCGCCACCGGGGGTATTAATTGCATATTTAAAATACTTTGTTTCCAGACTTTCACCCAACGCCCAATTAACAGGCTCTCCGGAAATTTCGATATCTAAACTCGATAAGTCTTGTCCACCAGGACGCCCCGCAAAACAGCTACCTGTTCTAAGACTCAACGCCAGCATTTCACAAGCATCATACAAGGCTTTTACATTAACTGCGGCCTCGGAAAAACGCGATTTTGTCACCGCTTTTTCGTATTGCGGCAATGCTACGGCAGACAATATGCCGATAATCAGCACTACGACCAACAATTCTATTAACGTAAACCCTTCACAATTAAAAATAGTCTTTTTCATAATAATGTCTCCTTCTAATAGTATAACTTCCTTTAACAAAAAAACCAAGCATTTTCCGCTTGGTTTTTTGTTGCACAGGCTTTTTGTTAAATTTACAGTTCTATTACAAGCATACCGGGGGTAATTAAATAAAACAAGTTCACTAGTGCCCCCAAGCTCAAAAAGGGACCAAACGGGATAGCATCTCCCCCTTTTTTCCCTTTAAATATCATTAGAAACACCGCATATACCAGCCCCGCAAACGATGCCATCACAATCGTGGTCAGCACACCTTTCCAACCAATCAGCGCGCCTACTCCGCCCATTAGTTTCACGTCACCGCCACCCATAGCATCTTTCTTAAAAATCCATGTACCGATAATCGCAATAGCCAGCACGCCAAACAAACCGACGGCCGCCCCTAGCAGTGAATACAATTCTTTTTGCCACCAAAGTCCCTCAAAGTTCGGGTTGCACCAGGCAAACGCCAGTCCCAGCACCATAAGCCCCAGCGAAAACCGATCCGGAATAATCATCAGTTCCAAATCAATCACAGACAGAATAATAAGAGAATAAACTGCCGCAATCACCACAAACGTCCATACGGTTAAGCCAAATCTCCACACGACTAATACCGTCAATACGGCCGTAAGCAGTTCAATGATTGGGTACTGCCACGAAATCGGCTTTTTGCAATGACGGCATTTGCC
>Ga0310786_10003230_pt1 | contig 23921 bp, 19 predicted proteins | sample AusTroGonzalo_MG_FD_203881 | JGI IMG/M metagenome (GOLD analysis project Ga0310786, IMG submission 203881) | Bovine rumen microbial communities from tropical cattle in Woodstock, Queensland, Australia - Gonzalo_03 (v2) (version 2) | ecosystem: Host-associated > Mammals > Digestive system >...
TCCTTGCGGATGCCGATGACCTCATTGACAACCTTGATGGTGTTCGAATACTTGGTGTAGAGACCTGTGATGAAAGCATCGGCCTCACCCGTCTCAACCATCATCATACCGAAGTAGTTTCGCTCGAACATCTTGTCGTTGGCCTCCTGGAAGGTGTAGCCGTCACGGGCACGCTTCTCGGTCAAGATGCGGGCATAACGCTCCCGGCGTTCCTGCTCATTGGGGTGACGCAGGTTGACAATCTCAATACCCTCCAAACTGAGGTCGAGTTGCTTGGCCAGTTTCATGATAACCTCATCATTACCCAAAAGGATAGGTTGGCACATGCCTTCGGCCTTGGCCTGAACGGCAGCCTTGAGCATAGTGGGATGGATGCCCTCGGCGAACACCACACGCTGCGGATGGGCAGATGCTGTGGCATAGAGTTTCTGTGTCAGTTTGGTCTCCTGACCCAGCAGCACGCTCAACGAGTTCTTGTATTCCTCCCAGTTCTTGATTTCCTTACGGGCCACACCGCTCTCGATGGCAGCCTTGGCCACGGCGGCGCTGACCTCGGAGATGAGTCGGGGATCGACAGGCTTCGGAATGAAGTATTCACGACCGAACTTCAGGTTGTTCACTTTATAAACGTCGTTCACCACGTCGGGCACAGGCTGCTTGGCCAGGTCGGCAATGGCATGTACGGCGGCCATCTTCATCTCTTCGTTGATGGCAGTAGCGTGGACGTCGAGGGCTCCGCGGAAGATGTAGGGGAAGCCGATGACGTTATTGATCTGGTTGGGATAGTCGGTACGACCCGTTGACATGAGCACGTCGGGACGGGCATCCATCGCATCCTCGTAGGAGATTTCGGGCACGGGGTTGGCCAGTGCGAAGATGACGGGGTCCTTGGCCATCGAGCGTACCATGTCCTTGGTGAGCACGTTACCCTTTGACAGACCAACGAAGACGTCGGCACCGTTGACGGCCTCTGCCAGCGTGTGAACGTCGGTGCGGTCGGTAGCGAAGAACTTCTTCTGCTCGTTCAGGCCTTCACGGTCGGAGGTGATGACGCCCTTCGAGTCGAGCATGAGGATGTTCTCCTTCTGCACGCCGAGTGCCATGTAGAGTTTCGTACACGAGATGGCTGCGGCTCCGGCACCGTTGACCACGAGGCGAACCTTCTTGATGTCCTTGCCGATGACCTCCAGTGCGTTCTTCAGTCCGGCAGCCGAGATAATGGCTGTACCGTGCTGGTCGTCGTGCATCACGGGGATGTCGAGCGTGCGCTTCAGGCGCTCCTCAATATAGAAACATTCTGGAGCCTTGATGTCCTCCAGGTTGATACCTCCAAAGGTGGGTGCAATCTTCTCTACCGCCTCGCAGAACTTCTCGGGGTCTTTCTCGTTCACCTCGATGTCGAACACGTCGATGCCGCCATAGATTTTGAACAGCAGTCCCTTACCTTCCATGACGGGCTTTCCGCTCATGGCACCGATGTCGCCCAGTCCGAGTACGGCTGTGCCGTTACTGATGACAGCCACCAGATTACCTTTGTCGGTATAACGGTAAGCTGCGTCGGGGTTATCCTGAATTTCCAGACACGGATATGCTACGCCGGGAGAGTAGGCGAGCGAGAGGTCTGTCTGTGTGCGATAAGCCTTTGTAGGCTTTACTTCGATTTTACCTGGCCGTCCGTTTTCGTGATATTCAAGGGCGGCTTCCTTGGAGATTTTAACCATACCTGTATGCTTTTGTTTAGTCTAATTTCAAATTCAAGGTGCAAAAATAATAAAAAAATGGCATTTATCACGACGTTTTATGAACTTTTTTTATAATTTTGCAGCTGAATGTAAAGATATGCAGAAAATAAAAGCTTTATCGCCTTACAAACAGTCGTTGCGTGACAATATTCTGCAGGCAGCGATGCGTCTTTTTGCTGAACGTGGAATACGTGCAGTAAAGATGGACGATGTGGCTCGGGCGCTGGGTATCTCAAAGCGCACGCTTTATGAGATTTACGACAATAAGGAACAGGTGCTTTTTGAAGGTATCAAGAAGCATCGGGACCAGCGTCGTAGGGATCTGGAACAGGTGGTCCGCGAGAGTGCCAACGTCATGGACATCATTCTGTATATCTACCGCCAGAAAATCAAGGAGTTCCAGCAGGTAAGTCCGCTTTTCTATGCCGAACTGGGCCGTTATCCCAAGATTCAGGAATCGTTCCAGCAGAACAGGGAACAGCAGCAACAGCAGTTCATGGCATTCATGCAGCGAGGCGTCAACGAGGGCTACTTCCGCAAGGACATGAACTACGAACTCGTGGGACGCAGCTTCGAAGCATTGAACCGCTATATGATGGAGAACGAACTCTATCGCAGCTACAGCATGGAAGAGCTGTTCCGTAATATGCTCTTTGTCTCCTTGCGCGGTTTCTGCACAAAAAAAGGCGTCGAGAAACTCGACACCTTTCTGTAATGCTTACTGATGCTGTTCGCGTAGCAGGTCGTTCACTGTCTTGACGGGGTTGAACGTTGACAGGGGAACCTCCACGAATACCGTTGACCAGTCGCTCATGGCACCGTTCCAAAGGCCGGGCAACTCCAGTGCCTTCAGTTCCTTACCGCTCTTCGACTTCGATGAGATGAAGCCCGTGGTCTTATCCACGTAGTCGGGCAGGTTGAAGTCGTTTCCCTTGTAGTCCTTCACGGCACATACCAGGTCAACGGGGTTGAAGTGAGTGCCCTTGGTGAACATCTCCATGTATTCCTTGTTCGACTTGTCTATCTGGCTGGACTCCAGAATCTGCAGCGAAACAGTACCATCCTGGTTATAGGTCAGGAACGGGCCGCCGCCGGGTTCGCCGACGTTCTTCACAACGCCGCATACACGCATCGGACGGTTCAGCTTCTTGCGTAGGTAGATTACCAGTTCTGCGTCTTCCAGTTCCTTGATGTCCGGCTTGCGGCAGCAGAGGTCCTGCTGTACAAAGCGGATCATCTCCTCTATCTCCTCGTGCGAATACCTGCCGGTATCGAGCTTGCGCAGGTACTCAAACGCTTTCTTCTGAAGGGTGACCAGTACGCCGGCAATCACCTGCTTCCACTCTACGGTGTCCTCCTTCAGTCGGTCGGGCACCACATTGTCGATGTTTTTCACAAAGATGACGTCGGCTGCAATCTCGTTCAGGTTCTCAATGAGTGCGCCGTGTCCGCCCGGACGGAACAGCAACGAGCCGTCGTCGTTGCGGAACGGGGTGTTGTCGGCATTGGCGGCTACCGTATCGGTAGAAGGCTTCTGCTCGGAGAACGTGATGTCGTACTTGATGCCGTACTTCTTGGCATACAGGTCAGCCTTCTCGGCCACCTTCGCCTTGAACAGCTCCATGTGCTCATGGCTGACGGTGAAGTGAACGTGTGCCTCGCCTGCAGAAGCAGCATACAGCGCTCCCTCCACGAGATGTTCCTCCATCGGGGTTCGGGGACCTTCAGGATAGTTGTGGAACAGCAGCAGTCCCTTGGGCAACTGTCCGTAGTTCAGCCCCTCAGCCTTCAGCATGTTGGCAGCCACAGCCTTGTAGTTGCCTTCGCTGATCAGGGAGGGGATGTCCTTGCCTTCGTTCTTCTGGCAGGCAGCGTTCAGCGCTTCATAGAAGGCGAACTTCTGGATGTTGTCGAAGTACTGCTTCTCGAAGGATGTGGTGGGCTCGTCGTAATCAGCATCCACGAAGGCAAACATGTCCTTGAACATGCGGCTGGCGGCACCCGAGGCTGGTACGAACTTTACCACGCGCCGTCCCTCTGCCTTATACTGGTTCCATGCCTCCACATACTCCTTCCGCTTAGTCTCGTCAGGAGCGATGATGCCTTGTCCGATGGCAGCGGCAGCCTTCAGTCGGAGGAAGGGGAAACCGGTCTTGAACTGCTCTAACTGGTTGTTGAGCTTTTCTTCAGAAATACCTTTCTGCTTGATTTGTTTCAGGTCTTGTTCTGTCAGCATATTCTATTATAAAGTTTAGTTAATTGGATATTTAATGCACAAAATTACAAAACTTTTCCGAATAAACGAAGAAATGTCATGGAATTTTTTGGATTTTGATTCCGATATTGTATCTTTGCACAAAACTTAACCAGAAGAATGATGACGGAACGACTGGATTTTACAACACAAGAACGGGAACTGACGTTACTGCTCTACAATAGAATCAAGAATGAGTTAGGTTCTTCGCTCCTGGAAGGTGACGAAGAAAGAATCAAGCTGCACCTGCGTCGTTACATGGAGCAGCCTGATACCCGTCGTGATGTGTTCGGGCTGAACCCCATACTGACCAGTCTGCAGACGGCTCAGATCATGGTCGAGGAGATAGGCTTGCGCCGTGATGCCGTTCTGGCCATTCTGCTCCATCCCTGTGTGGAGGCTGGCTTTACGACTATTAATAATGTGCAGGAAGACTTCGGTGAGTCGGTAGCTCGTATTCTTCATGGTTTGCAGCGCATACAGGAGTTGTACAAGAAGAACCCTGTCATTGAAAGCGAGAATTTCCGTAACCTGTTGCTCTCCTTTGCCGAGGACATGCGGGTTATCCTGATTATGATTGCCGACCGTGTCAATCTGATGCGTCAGATTCGCGATGCCGGCAACGACGATGCCCGTCGTCGCGTATCCGAGGAGGCGGCCTATCTCTATGCTCCTCTGGCTCACAAGCTGGGCCTGTATCAGTTGAAGTCGGAGCTGGAAGACCTGTCGCTGAAGTATCTGGAACACGATGCTTATTACCATATCAAGGAAAAGCTCAACGCTACCAAGAAGAGTCGCGATGCCTATATTGCGAACTTCATCGGACCTATTCAGCAGAAGCTGGAAGCTGCCGGACTCCATTTCCACATGAAGGGACGTACCAAGTCCATTCATTCCATCTGGCAGAAGATGAAGAAGCAGCGCTGCCCCTTCGAGGGCGTCTATGACCTCTTTGCCATCCGCATCATCATTGACTGTCCGGAAGACAAGGAGAAGATGCAATGCTGGCAGGTGTATTCCATCGTGACCGACATGTATCAGCCCAATCCCAAACGACTTCGTGACTGGCTCAGCGTGCCCAAGTCCAACGGCTACGAGAGCCTGCACATCACCGTGCTCGGACCAGAGCAGAAATGGGTTGAGGTCCAGATCAGGACGGAACGCATGGACGAGATTGCTGAACGTGGTGTGGCAGCCCACTGGCGCTACAAGGGCGTGAAGGCAGAGTCGGGCATGGACGATTGGCTCAGCGGCATCCGTGCCATGTTGGAGAGCAGCACGGGCATGGAAGCCATGGACCAGTTCCGCATGGAGCTCTACGAGGACGAGGTGTTTGTCTTCACTCCCCGTGGCGACCTGCTCAAGTTCCCCAAGGGGGCTACGGTGCTTGACTTCGCCTATCATATCCACTCCAAGATTGGAAACCAGTGCGTCGGCGCACGTATTAATAATAAGGTAGTGACCATCCGCCACATCCTGCAGAGCGGTGACCAGGTGGAGGTGATGACCCAGAACAATCAACGGCCGAAACAGGAGTGGATAAACATCGTCAAGACTAGCCGTGCCAAGTCGAAGATCCGACTGGCGCTGAAGGAGACACAGCAGGCAGAAGGCATGATGGCCAAGGAAGCCCTTGAGCGTAAGTTCCGTAACCGTAAGATTGAGGTGGAGGAGCCCGTCATGATGCGTATGATGAAACGTCTGGGCTTCAAGGAGACCAGCGAGTTCTACAGGCAGATAGCCTCGGGACAGCTGGACGTGAACATCGTGGCCGACAAATATCTGGAGGAGAAACAGCGCGAGACAGTTGTCACGGGTGACAATCAGGCACGTTCTGCTTCCGAGTTCCAGTTTGATGCAGAGCAGCAGACGGCACTCAGCTCCCAGGGTACTTCTGGCGGCGACGTGCTGGTCATCGACCAGAACCTGAAGGGCATCGACTTCCAGCTCTCAAAGTGCTGTCAGCCCATCTACGGTGACCCTGTGTTCGGCTTCGTCACGGCAGGTGGCGGCATCAAGATACACCGCGAAGACTGTCCCAATGCGCCCGAGCTGCGCAAGCGCTTCGGCTATCGCATTGTCCGTGCCAAGTGGAGCGGCAAGGGCTCCAGCATGTACTCTATCACGCTGCGCGTGGTCGGCAACGACGATATTGGCATCGTCAACAATCTGACGAGCATCATTTCGAAGGATGAACGGCTCATCCTGCGAAGCATCAACATCGACTCTCACGATGGTCTGTTCAGTGGTAATCTGGTCGTCATGCTCGACGATACCTCACGCCTTGAAGCGCTTGTCAAGAAGCTGCGTACTGTCAAGGGAGTCAAGCAAGTAACGCGAATTTAATCATGTTTTACATTAACTAAAAATAAGTCTTATGAAGAAATTCTTATTCCTGATGCTCATGCTCATTACGGCATCAACATTCTGCACGGCGCAGACATTGAGAAATAGCAATAATGCCAGTATTGGCAAGATAGAACGTGACGGCACCATTCGTGACCGTAACAACTCCTATGTCGGTAAGATTGACAGTGACGGAACGGTTCGCAACCGTAACAATTCCTCCATCGGAAAGGTGGAGCGCGACGGTACGATCCGCGATGGCAGCAACTCCTATCTGGGTAAGGTGGAGAGCGACGGCACCGTACGCGACCGCAACAACTCCTACCTGGGCAAGGTGGAACGTGACGGCACCGTCCGTGACCGTAACAACTCGACTATTGGCAAGGCTGACGGTATTGACCGCAGGTACGCCGCGCTCTATTTCTTCTTCAGCATGCCGTAATCCCTATCTCATACTATATTACATAAGGACACATGGCAACAGTTGACGACAAGAAGGTGATATTCTCGATGATTGGTCTCAGCAAGACCATTCAGCAGAATCAGAAACAAATACTCAAGAACATCTACCTGAGCTTCTTCTATGGAGCGAAGATAGGTATTATCGGTCTCAATGGCGCGGGTAAATCCACGCTTCTGAAAATCATAGCAGGCCTCGACCAGCAGTATCAGGGTAACGTTGTCTGGAGCCCGGGATACTCTGTGGGCTATCTGCCACAGGAGCCGCCGCTCAACGAGGAGAAGACGGTCAAGGAGAACGTCATGGAAGGTGTGCAGCACGTCTATGATGCGCTGGCAGAGTATGACGACATCAACGTGAAGTTCGGACTGCCCGAATACTACGAGGACCCTGACAAGATGGACAAGCTCATGGCCCGTCAGGCAGAGCTGCAGGACATCATCGACGCTACCGATGCCTGGAACATGGACTCCAAACTGGAGCGTGCCATGGATGCTCTGCGCTGCCCGTCGCCCGACCGTAGCGTCAAGAACCTCTCGGGTGGTGAACGCCGTCGTGTGGCCCTCTGCCGACTGCTGTTGCAGAAGCCGGACGTGCTGTTGCTGGATGAGCCCACCAACCACCTCGATGCAGAGTCCATCGACTGGCTCGAACAACACCTGCAGCAGTACGAGGGAACGGTCATTGCCGTTACGCACGACCGTTATTTCCTGGACGACGTGGCAGAGTGGATTCTGGAGCTCGACCGTGGCGAGGGAATACCCTGGAAAGGCAACTACTCTTCATGGCTCGAGCAGAAGTCACAGCGGCTGGCACTCGAGGAGAAGACAGCCTCCAAGCGCCGCAAGACGCTGGAGCGTGAGTTGGAGTGGGTGCGTATGGCCCCCAAGGCACGTCATGCCAAGGGCAAGGCCCGACTCAACTCTTACGACCGCATGCTCAACGAGGAACAGAAGCAGAAGGAAGAGAAGCTCGAGATTTTCATTCCCAATGGTCCACGTCTGGGCAACAAGGTCATCGAGGCCGAACATGTGGCCAAGGCATACGACGAGAAGACGCTCTTCAACGACCTCAACTTCATGTTGCCGCCTAACGGCATCGTAGGTGTCATTGGCCCCAACGGAGCAGGTAAGACGACCCTCTTCCGACTCATCATGGGACTGGAGCAGGCCGATGCCGGAACCTTCTCCGTCGGCGAGACGGTCAAGCTCAGCTATGTAGATCAGCAGCATCGTGACATTGACCCTGACAAGAGTGTCTATCAGGTCATCGGCCAGGGCAATGAGACCATTCGCATGGGCGGCCGCGACATCAACGTCAGGGCATACCTCTCACGTTTCAACTTCAGCGGAGCCGACCAGGAAAAGAAATGCGGTGTGCTGTCCGGTGGTGAGCGTAACCGCCTGCACCTTGCCTTGGCACTGAAGCAGGAAGGAAACGTGCTGTTGCTCGACGAGCCCACCAACGACATCGACGTCAACACCCTCCGCGCACTCGAGGAAGGTCTTGAGGAATTTGCCGGATGTGCTGTCGTCATCAGTCACGACCGCTGGTTCCTCGACCGTATCTGCACGCACATCCTGGCCTTCGAAGGGGAGGGTAGTGTGTTCTATTTTGAGGGCAACTACTCGGAATATGAAACCAACAAGGCCATGCGCCTCGGTATTGAAGAGCCCAAACGTGCCCGCTACCGTAAGTTGATGGAGGACTGATTGGAGCAGAGTCGGGACATGGTGATACAGGTAACGCGTAGGATAACCAGAAGGCTGTCCATGCGCATAGTGAAAAACGGCGATGTGCACGTGTCGGCACCCATCGGGATGCCGAAGTCTGTGGTGGTGCGCTTCATTGAGGAACACCGAGAGTGGATAGCCCAAGCACGGGAAAACACCTGTGAGCGGCAGCAGCATCGGACAGCGTTCTACAATCAGCTGCCACTACAGACAAAAGCACAGGCCGACGAGGCCCGCCGTCGGATGGAAAACCTGATTACGCCAATGGTGGAACGCCACTCGAAGATCATCGGTGTGCAGCCGTCCTGTGTCAAGTACAAGCCGATGACCTCACGGTGGGGCGTTTGCAACGTCAAGGAAAAGTCCATCTGCTTCTCCGTCTATCTGTTACTCTTGCCCGAGTGGTGTGTTGAGCACGTGGTCGTCCATGAGCTGTGCCATCTGTTGGAACCCAGCCATAATGCCCGTTTCCATGCATTGATGGATAAGTATTTCCCCCGTTGGAGGGAGGCCCGTAAAGAGACGCGTCAATTGCAAAAATAGCATGAAGAGAGGACCTCTGCTGGCAATGACCGTACTATGCCTATTTATCTGATGACGACCTTCCGGCCGTTGATGATGTAAAGGCCGCGTTTCAGCTGACCATTCTCCAACAGGCTTTCTGTGATTCTTCTGCCACTGAGGTCGAAGCATCCGTATTTAGTGCCCAGATTGTCATCATTACTTATTTCCTCGATGCCTGTTACAGAGAATGACTTGGCATCAAGCGTGGCCATTGGCAGCACGAAATCGGCATTCTCAGATAGGCCGTTTATTCTTGTAAGAAATAGTATCCGAAGCCTGGGCGATTGGCGATATGTTCCGAATATGGGCCGAGTTTCCTACGCAGACGTGCAATATGTACATCTACGGTGCGATCGGTAACAATTGTACCATTCCAAACAGAATCAATAAGTTGTTGACGGGTGCGTACATGACCGTGGGCAGACAGTAGTTCGCAAAGCAAATCGAACTCTGTTCGAGTAAGAAAAACTGGGGTGCCGTCGATGCTGACTGTCTTGCGGTCAATGTTAACTTGTAAACCGCGGAACGCAAAATTCCTCTTTCCGAAGCGGGCTTCAACAACGTTCATCACATAGTCGCTCAACTTTTCACAGTTGTTCACTACGTCTATATAGAATGCACTAACGGCATAAGAGCATTCTTGGGCATTCACCTCACTAGCGCTTTCGGCCTTCATCTCGTCGAGCAAGGTGTTGATGTCATTCTTAATCTCTAAAGAGGGGGCCGTGCTAAGGTCCTCACGACGTCCGTTCAGCACGACCATCATCTGCGTTAGGGCCTCATTCACCAGTCGCTGCATATCGTGCAGACGTGCGTATTGTTTTGCGGTGAAGTCTTCACGATTTTCGCGTAGATGTTTGATGGTGCGTGCCATCTTATAACATGCATCACCGATGGATTCCAACTCACCTATCTGTCGGAACATGACACGTATTTTCTCCTTTGTATCATCGGAGAGATGCTCTTTGCTAACCTGTTCCAGATAGGTGGCTATTTCTATCTCCATATTGTCGGCAGTGGTCTCATAGTGTCCTATTCGTTCATAATGACGCTCGAATTCCTTTTTATCTGTCTCATCTAATAGAATACATGTCATATCATACATGCGCTGCATTCGCTCTGCAAAATGTACCAGTTCCTTCTGGGCTTGTAGCACCGAGATTTCAGGTGTGGCCATCACACCGCCACTAATATAGTGGAGTGTGTTGGATTTGGTTTGTTTCCTGTCAGGAAGCAAGCGGCGCACAATGCGCTCCATCTGCGGAATGAATCCAATGAGCAGGGCGGTATTCAAAATATTAAAACAGGTATGGAACGTGGCGAGCACAATGGATAGGTGCTCTGTCTGTCCCGGTTGCGCAGGATCGTAACCGACGAGGCTGCACACCATATTGACGAATGGATAGAACACGAGGAGTACCCACACGACGCCGAATACATTAAACAGCAGATGTGCCAATGCTGCCCGACGTGCCTCGACACCTGCTCCAAGAGCAGCTAGATTGGCTGTGGCAGTGGTACCAATATTCTCGCCCATAACAAGAGCGATACCCATGTGGATTGGCAGTACGCCCGTGGAACAGAGTAGGATGGTGATAGCCATGACCGCTGCTGACGACTGGACGATACAGGTTATCAGTGTGCCTGCTGCCAGGAATATCAGAATGGTGAGATAGCTGCTGGTGTCGAACGATGCAAAGAATGCCACCACATCGGCATTATGCTGGAGGTCCATATCTTTGCCTGCCCCGCTCAGCATGACGAGCGACCAGAAAAGGAAGGCCAGTCCGAAAAGGAAATCACCAGCGTATCGGTGGCGTTTCTTGTATATGAGCACCATACCTACGACAAAAGCCGGGAATACCACTGCGGTGAGATTGATGTTATAGCCCAGCGACATGATCCAGGCAGTCAGAGTGGTGCCGATATTCGCACCCATGATGACCGATATGGCTTGCGCTAAGGTGAGAAGTCCTGCACTCACAAACGACACCGTCATAACCGTCGTGGCCGATGAAGACTGGACGGCACAGGTCACGAACATACCTGTGAGCATGCCAGAAAAGCGGTTGGTTGTCATTCGTCCAAGAATATGTCGTAAGCCGGAACCTGCCATCTTCTGAAGGGCATCGCTCATGGTCTTCATACCGTAGATGAGGAGCGCCAGCGACCCTAAGAGTCTTAATAGAATTTCAATTGTCATAGTCTTTCTTTATTGATTTCGGTTGTAAAGATATGGAAAAATATCCAACTCGACATATCTTTGTTGTTACATTTTTGTTACGATTGTAGAAATACCGAAAATGCAGCATTATTTCGGATATGGACCGGTTCTCGTTTCATTACTCTCGTACACTACTGTTTGATAAATTTTCGAATCCTCATCAATGTTATAATTCGATTTTAATTAGTACTTACTTTTAGTAAAATTATCTTTTAAAGAGACTTTGAATTCAAATCGGTTTAATTCAAAAAAAACTTATAATATATTTATATCAATTGCTTACAAAGAGTTTTGTCGATTTTAACCGGACACTAGTGGCTTTCGTAACTATATGTTTTGGTGTTGTAAACTATATGTTTCAGGGGTGTTAACCATAGGTTAGTCCTTCGTTAATTATATGTTTGTTCATACAAATGATACAGATAATACAGAAGAACAGGTAAATCAGAAAAATATCACGTACGTACGTGTGCACGTACGCATGGACTTTTAGTAAACATCCGCATCACCTGCATCAACTGTTACATTCCTGTCGGCCAACACATGGTACACTACCCATCCCGTGATGACGTTGTGCCGCAGCGCCACGTGCTTGTAGAATGCTAACGACTTCCGTTCCCGTCGCAAGAAACGGGTATCGGAGAGATACAATTACAGATTCATTTCTGTTCAATAGATGATTTCATTGACGATGCGTGTTGTCTTTAAATTAAAAATCGGGAACTTGGGATAAATCTTCCAGAAAAAAAGAGGTGTTATCGCTAACGAATAAACTCTTTCAGGATTAACATTCTTATTGATGACAACCTGAAGTTCATATTTTCCTTCTGTATTCAAAAGAAGAACAGCACCAAGGGCTTCACCACTATTTAAGCTGTTGGTCATACCGACAAGCAAGGTATTTTGACTAAAATCAATGTCTGGAAGTTCGTACTTTCCGTTGTATGCCTGCTCAAATTCTTGGCGGCTGTTGATAGAACGAACAATAACGCCTTCTAGATATACATATTCTTCCACCGTGAAGAAACCACTTTTCTGATAGATGTCAGAATAATTTGTACTAAAATCACTTTCAAAGAATGCTTTCACTTCCTCCGTTGCAGCAGCTTCCTGAACAAAGTTCTCATCATCGTCACTTGAACACGACACAACCGTAAACGACATGCCCACAGCCATCAGCATGAGGGCAAAGTTTAAGAGTTTCTTTTTCATATACTTTATATTTCTATTGTTCCCTTTTTATAATGTGCAAAGATAGCGAATCCTGCATTAAAAAGGAATTATTTGATAATTATTAACATTTCTGTTGCGTTTTATTTGATAGTCATCTTCTGTGTTGCAACTATCTGGCCATTCCACCTGATTATAGAACCTTTCCAGCCTTTCCGTGTTGGAGTTTTTTCGTCCCTAACGCTAAAAAACTTTAAACATTTGCAAGTTTCAAGAACTTTTCGTACCTTTGCAAAGTTTTGGAAAACGCGTCAGCGGGCACGGAAATGGCCTTAAACGCGAAAATAGCCGAAAACCAAATTGTCAAATCATAAAATCGTGAAATCAAATCGTAAAATATAAAGATGGATCAGACATTAGACAACGACAGAATCATCAAAATCAACATCGAGGAAGAGATGAAGTCTTCCTACATCGACTACTCGATGTCTGTCATCGTGGCACGTGCGCTGCCCGATGTACGCGACGGATTCAAACCCGTACACCGCCGAATTCTCTTCGGTATGAAAAACATCAACAACGTCTCAACGCAGCCTTATAAGAAGTGTGCCCGCGTGGTAGGTGAAGTGCTTGGTAAGTATCACCCCCACGGCGACTCCTCAGTCTATGGAGCTTTGGTACGTATGGCACAGGACTGGAACATGCGCTATACGCTGGTCGATGGTCAGGGTAACTTTGGCTCTGTGGATGGTGACTCGCCTGCTGCCATGCGTTACACGGAGTGCCGCCTGTCAAAGATGGGTGAGCACATCATGGACGACCTGGAGAAGGAAACAGTGGATATGAGTCCCAACTTCGACGACTCTCTCACCGAGCCCACTGTCATGCCGACCAAGATTCCAAACCTTCTGGTAAATGGCGGAAACGGTATTGCTGTAGGTATGGCAACGAACATGCCTACACACAACCTCGGCGAGGTCATCGATGGCTGCTGTGCCTACATCGACAACCCCGAGATTGATACGGAGGGTTTGATGCAGTATATCCCTGGCCCTGACTTCCCTACGGGAGCCTACATCTACGGACTGCAGGGCGTGAAAGACGCCTACGAGACAGGACGTGGACGTATCGTCATGCGTGCGAAAGCTGAGATTGAGAGTGGCGACACACACGATAAGATTGTCGTAACGGAGATTCCTTACGGCGTGAACAAGGCTGACCTGGTGAGCTATATCGCCGACCTGGCCAACCAGCACAAGATTGAGGGCGTGGCTAACGTGAACGACGAGTCTGGTCGTCAGGGCATGCGCATCGTGGTAGATTGCAAGCGTGACGCCAATGCCAACGTACTGCTCAACAAACTCTTCAAGATGACGGCCCTACAGAGCTCATTCTCAGTCAATAACATTGCACTGGTGAAGGGACGTCCCCGTCTGCTGACGCTCAAGGAGTGCGTCAAGTACTTCGTAGAGCACCGTCACGATGTCACCATCCGCCGCACCAAATATGATCTGAAGAAGGCACAGGAGCGTGCACACATTCTGGAGGGTTTGATTATTGCCGTCAACAACATCGACGAGGTGGTACAGATTATCAAGAACAGCGCAACGCCCAGTGATGCCCAGCGTAACCTGGAGAAACGCTTCGAACTGGACGAGCTGCAGTCGAAGGCCATTGTTGATATGCGCCTCAGCCAGCTCACTGGACTGCGTGTCGAACAACTGCACCAGGAGTACGATGACCTGATGAAACTCATTGCCGATTTGCAGGAAATCCTCGACAACCCCGAGCGTTGTAAAGAAGTTATGAAGCAGGAACTGCAGGAGGTCAAGGAGCAGTACGGCGACGACCGCAAGACCGAGATTATACCCTTCGACCATGAGTTCAATGCAGAGGACTTCTATCCCGACGACCCCGTAGTCATCACCATTTCACACATGGGATACATCAAGCGTACGCCACTCAGCGAGTTCCACGCACAGGGCAGGGGAGGCGTCGGTGCCAAGGGTGCACGCCACCGCGACAACGATTTCACAGAATACATCTATCCCGCCACTATGCACAACACGCTGCTCTTCTTCACCCAGAAGGGACGCTGCTACTGGCAGAAGTGCTATGAGATTCCCGAGGGCGACAAGAACTCGAAGGGACGTGCTATACAGAACCTGCTCAACATTGATCCAGACGACGCCATTAACGCCGTGTTGCGCATCAAGAACTTCAACGATTCCGAGTTCCTCAACTCGCACTACGTCATGTTCGCTACCAAGCAGGGTATCATCAAGAAGACCTGTCTCGAAGCATATTCACGTCCGCGTGCCAACGGTGTCATCGCCATCAACATCAACGAGGGTGACCAGGTAGTAGGTGTACGCCTGACTAATGGCCATAACGAGATATTAATGGCCAACCGCAACGGACGTGCTGTGCGCTTCAACGAGGATCAGGTACGTACCATGGGTCGCGTAGCAACCGGTGTCATCGGTATGCGACTCGACGGCGGCGACGACGAGGTGGTAGGCATGGTATGCGTCAACGATCCCGAGCAAGAGACCATCATGGTGGTCAGCGAGAACGGCTACGGCAAGCGTACCGACATAGAGGACTACCGCAAGACCTCACGCGGAGCCAAGGGTGTCAAGACACTCGCCATCACTGAGAAGACAGGCCGACTAGTAGCCATCAAGGTGGTGACCGACGAGAACGACCTCATGATCATCAATAAGAGCGGCATACTCATCCGACTGAAGGTGGCCGACGTGCGTACCATGGGACGTGCCACACAGGGTGTACGCCTCATCAACTTGGCGAAGAAGAACGACGTCATCGCCAGCGTCTGCAAGGTTGCTACCGCACAGGACGACGAAGAGGAGTACGACGAAGAGGGCGAAGAGAACGTTGAAGCCGGCAACGTAACAGAAGCCGCTGATACAGCCGTTTCCGAGGCCTTCGAGCAGCCCGCCGATTAAACTTTCCGAAAAAGAAATAGTCATAAATAATGTTCAACCAATAATTTGAAAACGCTTATGAAAAAGTTAATGATGATGGCAATTATGTTCGTGGCAAGCGCTGCGGCATTTGCCGGTGACTCAGACGCCCTGAAGGCTATCCTCAAGGCAAAAACCTACGCCGAGGCAGAACAGTTGCTCAAGAGCAACCTCAGCCAGCTGGCAGACAATGCAGAGAAGGCCAAAGCATACAACAAGCTCGTTGACCTGGCGTACGAGACCTACAACGATCTGGACAACAAGCGCATGATGCAGCAGCCATACGACTCTAATGTCATGTTTGAGAACGCTTATAACGCACTGGCAGCAGCCATGGAGTGCGACAAGTACGACCAACTGCCCAATGCTAAGGGTAAGGTTGCTCCCAAGTTCCACGCCAAGAACCAGGAGCGTCTTAATGGTGCACGCCTGACCGTCATCAATGGCGGTGTGGAGTTTGCCAACAACCAGGACAACAAGAAGGGTTACGACTACTTCCTCATGTACCTCAACTCTGGCAAGAGTTCACTCTTCGCCGACGCTGAGAGCATGAAGAACGACAGCAACCTCGGACTCGCCTCGTACTATGCAGGCCGCTGCGCCATCCTGAACGAGGACTACGTTGCTGCCAACGCAGCACTCGACGAGGCACTTAACGACACGGCTGCCGAAATCCGTGACGGTGCATTCGGCTTCAAGCTCTATGCCATGAACCGTGCCCAGAAGACTGCAGCAGACTCTGTCAAGTACCTCAACGACCTGAAGGGTCTCATGGCTAAGTATCCCGACAACGACAAAGTGTTCGGTACACTCGGCGATGCTCTGCTCCAGCAGGATAAAATAGATGAACTTATCACCCTCTGCAACCAGCACACCGACAATCCGCTGTCAATCGTCTATAAGGGCATGATTGCCATGAACAACAAGCAGTACGAACAGGCTATTGCAGACTTCGCTAATTTCCCCGAAGACCATCCCAGCTACCTGCAGGTAGTCTTCAACCGTGCCGTCTGCAAGCTGAACGTGGCTGGTGACTTCCAGGACAAGAACTCCAACCGCAATACCGGTGCTATGACGCCACAGAACGAGGCAAAGTTCAAGGAACTGCTCAACGCTGCACGCGAGGACTTCGAGATCGTACGCGGACTTGACCCCGACCAGCAGAACGTTCACTGGGTTGTGCTCCTGCGCAACATCTACTACAACCTCGGTGAGGATGCCAAGTACCAGGAACTGGAAAACATGTAAGCAAGCGGCACTTTGTGCCTAATGCATAAAAACAAAAATGATAAATGATAAACTATGACGCTTGTATGAGAAAATTAGTTTTATCATTTATCATTTTTTCTTTATCGTTCAGCAACGTAACTGCGCAGAAGAAGGAAATTGCCCAGGCACGTTCTTACATCAAGAGTGGCAAAAACTTCGACAAGGCCGAAAAACTCATGGCCGAGTTGCTGGAAAAAGACTCCCTAAACAGGGAGAATCCCAAAATACATGTGCTGCTTTACGAAGCCGTACAGCGACAGTATGAGGCGGGCAACGAGAAACTCTACCTCGGACAGAAGTTCGACACGGCGGCACTCTTCAACCTCACCAAGCACATGTTTGACATTTGCCAGCGATTCGACTCCATCGATGCACAGCCCGATCAGAAAGGACGCATCAGACCGTCGTATCGTAAGAAGCACGCACGCGAGCTCAACGGCATACGCATGAACCTTTACCTCGGAGGACGCTTCTTCCTGCAGAAGAGTTGCTACCCCGTAGCATACCGCTTTTTCGACACCTATCTCGACTGTGACCAACAGCCCCTGTTCAGCGACTACCACTACCTGCAGCACGACACGCTCATGAAGCATGCCGCATACTGGGCCACCTACACCGCACTCAAGGAGAACAATCCTCAGCATATACTGAAATACGCAACCTTGGCACTCGACGACACTGCCACGGCACATATCACTACACAGTACATGACCGAGGCATACCGCATGCTGCAGGACGACTCACTCTACGTCAGCACACTAACCAGAGGTTTTCGGCAGTGGCCCGACAACATCTTCTTCTTCCCTAGGCTCCTCGACTACTACAACAGCCACGAACGCTACCAAGAGGCACTGGCAATCGTCGAACAGGCACTCAGCACGAACCCGCAAAGCGAAGTGTTCCTCTTCGGCAAATCGACCGTACTGCTCAACATGGGACGTAATGAGGAGAGCCTTGCTGTCAGCGACACGCTCATCCAGCGCAACCCTGACTTCAACGAGCCGTATTTCAACGCAGCCACGGCCATTCTCAACCTCATTACACCCCTGGAGGCTAACAGCCGTAAGAACAGAAAACAGATACAAAGTCTCTACCAGCAGGCACGCATACACATGGAACGCTACCGGCAACTGGCTCCCCGTCAGCAGGATAAATGGGCACCTGCACTCTACAAGATATACCTTAACCTGAACATGGAAAAACAGTTTGAGGAAATCGACAAACTGCTAAAAAAATAAAAAAACACTACGACAAAACATTGTTTTCCATATTATTTCGTATCTTTGTGGAATAATACAAATCAAATATAACACTTATCGAAATTATGGAAAATAACGCTCAGCTTATTGCTCAGTGCGAGGCACGGGCAAAAGAATGGCTCGCTCCGGCCTTTGACGAGGAGACACGCAAGGAAGTACAGGCTATGTTGGACAACCCCGACAAAACCGATCTCATCGACGCTTTCTACCGTGACCTGGAATTCGGTACAGGTGGACTACGCGGCATCATGGGCGCAGGTACCAACCGTATGAACAAGTACATCGTAGGCATGGCTACACAGGGTTTCGCCAACTACATCCTCAAGGCATTCCCCGGCAAGCAATGCTCAGTCGTAGTAGGACACGACTGCCGCAACAACGGTCGCATGTTCGCAGAGTCCGTAGCCGACATCTTCTCGGCCAACGGCATCAAGGTATATCTCTTCGAGAGTCTTCGTCCGACACCTGAGATATCGTATGCCATCCGACACCTCGGCTGTCAGGCTGGCGTCAATGTCACCGCATCGCACAACCCCCGCGAGTATAACGGCTACAAGGCCTACTGGGACGACGGTGCACAAGTTCTGACACCACACGACATCGGCATCATTGACGAAGTGAACAAGGTGAAAATCGGCGATGTGAAGTTCCAGGGCAACCCAGAGCTCATCATCCCCATTGGCGGTGAGATGGACTGGGACTACATACAGGCCGTCAAGGAAGCCATGGTCGATCAGGATGTCATCCTGCGCCAGAAGGACCTTAACATCGTCTATTCGCCCATGCACGGAACAGGACGCGTCATCATACCAATGGCTCTGCGCTCATGGGGATTTCAGAACATACATGTGGTGCCCGAGCAGATGATCATCGATGGTAATTTCCCCACCGTCGTCAGTCCAAACCCCGAGAATGCAGAAGCTATGACACTTGGAATGAAGCTTGGCACGAAACTCAACGCCGACCTCGTCATTGCCAGTGATCCCGATGCAGACCGACTGGCCATCGTATGCCGCAATAGCAAGGGAGAGTGGGAGATACTCAACGGTAACCAGACATGCATGATGTTCTCGTGGTATATCATCGCCAACAAGAAGAAACTCGGACAGCTCAAGGGCAATGAGTTCCTCGTCAAGACCATCGTCACTACCGAGGTCATCGCCGAGATTGCCAAGAAAAACCAGGTGGAGTACAACGACTGCTACACGGGATTCAAGTGGATTGCCAACGAGATACGCGTCAACGAAGGCAAGAAGAAGTACATCGGCGGCGGCGAGGAGTCGTTTGGATTCCTGCCGTACGACAAGGTACGCGACAAGGACTCACCCGCTAGCATCTGCCTGATCTGCGAAATTGCAGCATGGGCACGCGACAACGGCAAGACACTCTACGACCTGCTCATGGACATCTATGCCGAATACGGCTTCTCACGCGAGTTCACCATCAACGTCGTACGTCCAGGCAAGACCGGTGCCGACGAGATTAAGCAGATGATGACCGACTTCCGCAATACGCCGCCAGCAGATCTCGGAGGCTCGAAAATCGTTCTCTCCAAGGACTTCCAGTCACTCGAGGCCAAGAAGGCTGACGGCAGCGTCGAGAAAATTGACATGCCCGCAACGTCCAACGTGCTACAATGGTTCTGCGACGATGGCACGAAGGTCAGCGTACGACCCAGCGGTACCGAGCCAAAAATCAAGTTCTATCTCGAGGTCAAAGATCCCAGTTTCAAGGGAGCCGCCGACTATGAGCGTTGCCTGAAGGCTGCAGACGAGAAAATCGAGGCTATAAAGAAATCATTAAAATTATAGTACTATCGTTTTAGTTATTCATCAAAGGATAAAGTAATGATTAGAAAGGTGGTTGGCCGTGAGGCTAGCCACCTTTTTTTTAATCTTTTTGAAAAATACTTGCAAAAAAATTTGCAGGTATCAAAGAAAAGCATTACCTTTGCACCGCATTTGAGAGAAGATGCTACGGTAACATACCGGGTAAGGAAGTTTGGGTGAGTGGCTGAAACCAGCAGTTTGCTAAACTGCCGTGCGGGTTACCGTACCGGGGGTTCGAATCCCCCAGCTTCCGCTTGGCTTTCAAATTACGAGATCTGGTCGGTTGAGCTTCGCTCTTCCTCACTACGCTCAGTTGTTCAAACAAGTTTGACAACATTCACTAACTGGTCGGTTCATCTAACGGTTAGGATACAAGATTCTCAATCTTGGCATAAGGGTTCGATTCCCTTACCGACTACTACTAAGAGAGGTTAACGACCTCTCTTTTTTTAGTCACCGTCAAGATTACTTCCTCAAATCTCAAGTACACAGATTACAAACTGCGTATTACAAAGTGATAGTTTAAATGAAATGAAAAAAGAACCTCATTTCTGAGATTCCCAAGATTCCTCTTGCGAGGCATATATAGTTGAGCGAAGTGGTTTTATCTGTGACCTCCGAAGTGACAGGAACCATTGTTGCGGTTGGTATTGGTGTTATGAGCTAAATCGCGCTTATTGCTATTTGAATTTCTCCAAGTAGAACTTCCATTATTCTTTACAGTCAGTGTCGAAGTGAGCTTATTCACCTTCTTTTCGGCATAGTAACGGTCGGGCTTCTTATTGTACCCACCCTTGTAGCTTGCATCAACGAACACACTGATAGCTGGTTGCAAAAACACCGTTATCCTTAACAGTGTGACGTCCATTTGCACTTGGTTTTCTTCGGTTGCAGCTGCTTAGCCTCCATCACCATTGGGAGTGGAATAAAACAATTTAATAATGTTTTTAGTAATTGTTCAGAACTGATGGATGTGTATTGTTATGCTGAAAATGTACCTTCTACATATTCAAATGCCTTCGAAGGCTTTTCATTGAATATGCTACCCTGCATGTACCTAACGGTTCTTTGCAAGCATATAAAAATACGGAACCTTAGAGTCAATTTAGAACAATCAAAGCACTTAGTAGTGATATGCCAAAAACTCACAAGAGCGCCACTCCCACCATCAGCTATGGCGGAAAGAAACTGATGTTCGTTTGTGACACGGAAGATGTGGAGTTTGTAACGGAAATCAAGGATGCAGACATCGGAACGTTCTATGACGACAGGATTACCCTCTCCGCCACCTACGAAATCAGCGTGTATGCCACCAAGGCTGGCTATGAGAATTCCGACAAGGCTACGGCTACGCTGGTATGGGCCAACGCACCTTCACGGACACCACTCCAGAACCAACTGCCATCAGCCCCGCAGTGGAAATGGCTCCTGTGCCTGTCCTCATTCAGAGCAACAGCGGCATCGTAACTGTACAGGGTGCAGCCGACGGTACTCCCGTGAGCATCTACACCACAGCAGGCACGCAGGCAGGCTCTGCCGTCAGTCAGAATGGTCGTGCCGCAATCAACACCAACCTACAGCCTGGCACCATCGCCATCATCAAGATTGGCACCCAGAGCTTCAAGGTCGTGATTAAGTGAGAGAAGAACCAAACTTGTTTGAGCCCACAAAAGCAACAATCCCCCCGCCATTCCTACAGGAACAGAAAAAGAGGTGAAACCGTCGTGGTTCCACCTCTTTAATATAATAGGATGGGGGATGGTCCTCCCCAGTCTTGACTTCATTAATTCATTTTCGTCATGTGATAGCCCATGCGCTTCAGCTGCATGGCGGCACCCATCAGATAAAGCTGGTGCAGACAGGCAACGTAGCCGTTGAAGGCTTCCTTCGTGCCGGGCTCCAGACGCTGGTGCATCAGGGCGTTATAGACACGGGAGGCACACTCGCCGGTAATCTTCTCCAGAACGGTGTAGTCTATGCCCTGCAGCAGAAGGACTTCCTCGCGGATGTATTCGTCCATGCAGTCATAGCCACGCTTGTCGCGCATGTAAAGATAGAGGTCGTCAATCTTTGAGTAAATCTCCCATTCCGCGTCCCACATCTTGGCCACGGCCATGCCGATGTACATCATCCAGCCGAGGGATGCCGAGGGGAAATCCTGGAACTCCCTGATGCCATCGGGGATGTATGACTTGGCAATGGATTCCCATTTCTCCTCGACGTCGGGACACTCCGGCAGTCGCTCGTCAACCTCCTTCATCGAAAGCAGGAACTGGTGCAGGTCTTTTCTCAATATCTCTTCAAAATTCTCCATGTATATCTCTTCTTTTATAACATTTGCTCTAATCTGTCAACTGCCTGGGTGATGTCATCCTGAAAGCGTTTGTGGTCTCTCAGGAAATCAGCCCTGCCGTCGGATATGGCCTCATAGAGTTCCTGGCTCATGTCGTCCACATAGCTGCCGATGGCCAGCTCTATGTCATCCTTCTGCCAGTCGAGGGTGGAATGGATATAGACGTTCCGCTTCTGGTGCAGGAAGCTGTAGGTGGTCTCTATGCTGTGGCGGGTTATCATTGGTCGTAGCCGATGGGGCGGAATTGTTTCTGTTGCTCACTCCAGACGAAGCCTCTCTGGCAGAGGTAGTCCTTGATTTCCTCGGGGTCTCTGCTGAAGGAATAGCATAGTGCTTCCAGCGTGTCAAACTCCTCGTCACGCAGGAGCATATTCACGCTCGAAACCAGGATGGCAGGGTCTTTGGGCAGATAGTCCATTTCACTCGTACTATGAATTGCGGGTGCAAAGGTACTCATTTTTGCCCGATTTCCCGTACTTTTACATCAAAACATTCTGATACTTGATGAATTTTTAGGCTGTGGTACTAAACGGTGTCGTCGGCCGACATGAGCTGCTCGATGAGCGGACAATACCATGTCTTGAACTGCTCGGCCGTGGGTGTGTGACCGCCGGGGAAATGGAAGGAACGGGTATAGTGCTCCAGGAATAGCGGCTCGAAGTGTGCCAGCGTGTCCTGCTCGCCGAAGATGCCCCATACACGTTCCTTATTATATTTATCGGTGTCGTCGAACTGACGGGCCTCCATTTCCTCAAATTCCGCGATGAGCGGTTCGTCGATGGTGAAGTCCTGCTTGCCGTCGGCCCTCGCAGACTTATACTGGTGGCTGCCGATACGCTCACGGAGGAAGTCGGACATGCGGAAGTGCGGATTGCCGAGTAGGGCAGGGACACGGACGGTCGGCGCTATCATCTGTGCATAGAACGCCCCGCAGCTGTTGCCCACGAGGATGTCAGGCTTCTCGCTGTCGCAGATGGCACGGATGAGCCTGACGGCATCGGCAGGATGGAGCGGGAGGTCGGGAGTCAGCACGGCGGCCTTTCCGTCGAAGGCCTCCCGCAATGCCTGGGCCGGCACACAGCTGCCGCTGGCATAGAATCCGTGCAGGAACAATATCTTCTTCCTTTGGCTTTGCATGATGGTTGCGTGCAACGTCCCCCGCGCTATTTCTTCGGGATACGGTTGGCGAGGCCGATGGCACCGGTGGGACAGACAATGCGGCAGAGGTGACAGCCCACACACTTCGTCCCCACGATGCGCGGCTGGCGCGTGGCGGTGTCGAAGACAATGGCCTGATGGCCGCCGTCGTTGCAGGACATCTCGCAACGTCCGCAGCCCACACACTTCTCGCGGTCAATCTTCGGATAGACGATGGTCTGACGGTCCAGGTCGGAGGGCTGCACGAACAACGGCACCGACTCGCCCACGAGGTCTGCCACTCGCGTCACTCCACGCTTGGCCATATAGCGCTGCAGACCCAGTATCAGGTCGTCGATGATGCGGTAGCCGTACTGCATCACGGCCGTACAAACCTGCACGTTGTTGCAGCCCAGCTGGATGAACTCGAGGGCGTCGCGCCATGTCTCGATGCCACCGATGCCGCTGAGCTCGATGGGTCTGCCGTGACTACCGTGCATGACGTGGTTCTGCGACATTTCCAGGATGAAGCGCAGGGCGATGGGCTTGACGGCACGGCCGGATAAGCCCGACACCGTCTTGTGACCGGAAACG